>Ga0255340_1000075_pt1 | contig 168441 bp, 125 predicted proteins | sample wastewater_treat_7_FD_192417 | JGI IMG/M metagenome (GOLD analysis project Ga0255340, IMG submission 192417) | Wastewater microbial communities from Lulu Island WWTP, Vancouver, Canada - plant10 | ecosystem: Engineered > WWTP > Wastewater > Unclassified | place: Canada: Vancouver, British...
GGCGCTATCGCCTTCCTGAGAAACCGTGGCTAGCCGTCCTCGTCCTCTTGTTGAATGGTGGCTGGCTGTAATGGTTTTCCAGTAAAACCGCAGCCGTAATACGAGCGTAAAATGGAACTCTCTGGCCATCAGCGAAATCCTTAAAGAACACCCGAAAATTTGGCTGACCTTCTTTTATGTTCTGCCTTATTATCAGCACTTTCCATTTTACGCTCGTGTAAAGTTCTGCCAATAGTTTGCAAAAAAGCCTTCGTTTGACTTGTCATCGGGTATGCTTGACTTTTAGGTTTGGCTGAAGACTGGGCTGGGTTGGTCAAAAAATGCCGAAAATGCTTAAGCATGTGGTGGAAAGTGGGAAAAAGGTGACGGAGCGGAGGATAAAAGTGGATGATATGGTAGCGGAAAGTGGCGGAAGGCCTCATGGTATGACAAAAAAGGCCTAAAACGTCGTAGCCCTACGTTTTTTTCCAGGGGGGTATGACGGAAAGGGCCAAAAACGTCGTATCATGAAGCGAAATTGAGAGTTTGCGACGATGGCGAGAGAGGGGGTCGGTCGAAAAGGGCCAAAAACGTCATACCATGTAGCGGAAAAGTTGGGCTAGCAAAGATATGGGGTGGAGGGGTCGGTCAAAATAACACTTACCACGAACAGTCTCGGTCTAATGCGGAAAAACAAAGAGGATGACCAGAAAATTATCGGCCATCCTCTTTATGTCGGGAAGACAAGACTCGAACTTGCGACCCCGCGCCCCCCAGACGCGTGCGCTACCAACTGCGCCACTTCCCGTAAGCGGGACGGCAAAGGTAATCAATTTCTTTGAAAAAACGAATTTTTATTTCTTAACTTTGTCTGCTGGCTTAGTATTATGTCGGTAGATTAGATAGATTGTGTCGACAGGCGTGATTGATTATTCCCGCAAATCAGGAAAAGTTATCCTGGCAAATTATAAAAACATATGATAAAGAACATTATTTTCGATTACGGCAAAGTTCTGGTCAACTGGAATCCGTATTTTCAGTACACTCCCTTTTTTGCCGATGAGCAGAAGTACAAGTATTTTTTGGAGGAGATTCTAACGGATGAATGGTATAACGAGGGCGATATAGGCGTACCGATGGAGGAGCTGATTGAAAAGTGGTCGGCCCGTTATCCCGAGTTTGCAGATGCTTTCCAGTTTTATGTAGATGGTTTTGAAGATAGCATAAGCGGCGAGGTGCCGGGGATGTATGAGCTTATAAGCGGCCTTAAACAGCGCGGCTATCGCACTTGGGGCCTAAGCAATTGGTCGTGGGAGATGTTCCAAAGGATTCTTCCGAAATACCGCATCTTTTCTCTTATGGAGGGGATGGTGATAAGCGGCAAGGTGCATATGCTCAAGCCCAATCCCGAAATTTATGAATATTTCTTGGAGCGCTATTCATTAAAGGCGGAGGAGTGCGTGTTTATAGATGACCGCCCCGAAAATATTGTAGGGGCCGCCTTGGTTGGGATAAAGGGGATTGTTTTTAAAGATACCGAGCAACTCTCCGCCGAATTAGAACCGCTTCTGTCCGGCAAGAGTCAGCGCTAAGCCCGAGCTGCCGCTGCCGCTACTGCCATCGCTGCCGCCAGCCAATCTACTCTTTAACAAAGGCCAATGTGGCCACGGAAATTCTTGTCTTAGCGGGGAAAACCTTCCTGAGCGCCCTTTCGCAGGCGCAGAGGGTTGAGCCCGTGGTAAATACATCATCAACCAGTAGAATATGCTTCGGGACGGGGCTGCAGACCCTCGCCTTAAATGCATTTTCCACATTGGAATAACGCTTGCTCTTATGCAGTTTTGTTTGCGTCTTGGTATATCGCACTCGCTTGACTAAACCGTACTCAACGCTTATCCCGCCCATCTCCCTTGCAACACTCTTTGCAATAACTTCGGCCTGATTATAACCCCTCTTCCATCTCCTTGTCCAATGCAGAGGCACCGGCACAATCACATCTACATCGGCAAACAAAGCCGATGACGCTAACTCCCTCCCAAGCATCTTCGCAAAATGCCTCCCCTCGCCGAAATTCCGCCCATATTTTAATCCGCGGGGGATGTTTTTATATGCCGAAGAGCCGGAATAATAAATCAGCGCAGTCGCATAGCTGAAAGGCTCGAATCCCTCCTCGCCCGCCTCTATCTCCTTTTGAATCATAGAATTAAAAGCCTCCGCCATGGGATTATCCCGCTGACGGGCAAAATGAGTGAGCGGCAGCTCCGCCTCGCACTCGGTGCAAATATGGTCTTCGACGAGCAGCAAATCTCGGCCGCATACCACGCATACCCGCGGCATCACCAAATCTGCCATTGCCCTTATGGCCTTGCTCAAGCTTAGCCTTAGAATTCTCGAATCCATACAGAACAAAAATAAGTATTTTCGCTATCTTTTTATTATCAATACAAATTCATTATTTTTGCCATTGCTTAAATTTATACATAAAACCACTCTGCAAATCCAAAGTAATTCATGAAAATAAAATCACTTCGCATTAGTCTTGCAATCATTGCATTGCTTTCTTGTATGCCGGCACACCAGGCCGGAGGTAAAATAAAACTTAACTCCAAACTTGTTCATAAAGGCGATTATGTCTGGAAAATGTTAAAAGCGGGGGATGCAGGTGCACGTCCCGAAGAAATATCAACAGTGGGATTTGCAACCGATAACTGGCTCGATGCGGTTGTGCCCGGAACGGTGTTGACTTCGCTTGTCAAGAATGAAGTCTATCCGGATCCATATTATGGAATAAATAACAAGATGAGTGAGAATAAGATTCCTGACCTCGATGACGCAGGGAGGGATTTCTATACATATTGGTTCAGAACTGAATTCGACACTCCGGAACACTCCAAAGGCCAGCATGTATGGTTGCAGCCGGACGGCATAAATTACCGTGCGGAGTTCTGGCTTAACGGCCGTTTGCTCTATGTGATGGCGGGCATGTTTGCCGAGAGCCGCATTGACATTACTGATTACGTGGCGGAGAGTGGAAAAAATGCACTTGCAGTCCTTGTCTTCCCCGTTGATTTTCCCGGCAGGCCGAGCAAGAAGAAGTGGGGCGCCATGAATGAGAATCGAAACGGCGGAAACGGCCTGATAGGGAAAAATGTAACACAGTTGATGACTGCAGGCTGGGACTTTTACTATGACGATGGTATCAGGGACCGCAATACGGGTATCTGGAAAACTATTTCTCTTTACGTGACCGGCCCTGCAGTGCTCCGCGACCCGTTTGTTAAATCATCGCTGAACAGCACTTATGACGAGGCTCGTCAAACGGTATCCGTTGATGTGTTGAACGCTACAGATAATATGAAGCCCTTGAAGTGCGAGCTGTCATGCTCGATAGGGGATATTCATTTCTCCAAAAAATTTGAGATGGGCAGGGGAATGCACTCAACCATCACTTTCACTCCTGAGGAATTCAAGGAACTGATTTTCAGCAAACCGCGTCTGTGGTGGCCGAAGCACAAGGGGGCTCAGAACCTTTATACACTTAAGATGGAGCTGAGGGTTAAAGGTGTCCTCAGCGATACTCTTTCGACTAAATTCGGAATCAGGGAGATTAAAACCACAAGAGAGACTCCTGACAGCTCGAAACTCTTCATTGTGAACGGCCGGCCTATATTCATCCATGGGTCCAATTGGCTCCCCGAGGCGATGCAACGCACATCCGACGAAAGGATGGAGGCGGAAATCCGTTATACGGCCCAGTCCGGAATCAATCTGCTCAGGCTATGGGGCGGCGGAATTGCCGAGTCGGACCGCTTCTATGAACTTTGTGATGAATACGGAATACTTGTATGGCAGGAGTTCTGGATGACGGGGGACACCCGCCATCCTATAGATGAGAACCTTTATCTGGGCAATGTCGAGGCTACGGTAAAGCGCATACGCAACCATCCTTCCCTTGTCTTTTATGTAGCTTCAAATGAGAGCACGGAAGTGACGGGAACCCCCGAATTGCTTGCCCGCCTGGACGGGACGCGTCCTTATCAGATGCAGTCCGAGTGTGACGGTATCCACGACGGCAGCCCATACCTTCAGGTTAATCCTATGCAGCATTATGAGAATACTGCAAGCAGGCGCGGAAGCCGTCTGGATGGGTTCAACCCCGAATATGGCGCTCCGACCATTCCTTTGGCAAGCAGCCTGAAGGAGATGATGCCTTCGGAACACCTGTGGCCTATTAACAAGGAAGTGTGGGATTATCTGGACGGTAACGGATTCCATAAGATGACCACAGTTTACAAGGACCTCACTAATGAGTACGGAGAGTCTGATAATATAGATGAATATGCCTTCAAAGGCCAACTGATCGGCGCAATCAATTCCAAAAGTATCTGGGAAACGTGGAATTATAATAAGCTCGGTTTCGGAGACAGATGGTGCTCAGGCTTGCTGTTCTGGTATCATAATGTGCCCGCTCCTTTGGTTTGTGCCCGCATGTGGGATTATTCTCTCGAGCCGACGGCGTCCTTGTATCATACAATGCATTCTCTTGAACCTCTGCATGTACAGTTCGACTATCTGAAGAACACTGTATCCGTGGTGAACAACTATCCCCGGTCATTTGATGGCTGCAAAGTGACTGCAACCATATATGACTTGAACAGTAAGATAGTAAGCGAAACATCAGCAATGGTTAATGTTCGGGAAGAGGCCACCGAAAATGATGTCATCAAGTTGAACTTTCCGGCTTCTATCACTCCCGTTCATTTTATCAGTTTAGTGCTTAAAGATTCAAAAGGCAGTGTCGTATCAAGAAATTTCTACTGGCGTTCAAATAACCAATACCAGGGGCCGGATACAATCTCAGGGCCTTGTTCAGCCGGTTTTCAGTCACTGTCCGATATGCCGAAGGTTAAGGTGACAATGAAGGTGGCCAAACGCATCGAAGGCGGGAATGCATTTTATGATGTCACCTTAAGGAACACTTCCTCTAAGATTGCTTTCTTCAATCAGATACAGCTGTTCAACGGCGATGGTAAATCCGTAAGGCCTTCGTATTATTCCGACAACTTTGTCACTCTGCTTCCAAAGGAGTCAATCAAGATTACTGTAGAGACAAAAAACAAAGGCCTCAGTGGTGAACATTTCGTGTTGAAAGGGTGGAACACCCGCTCCAAATAAAAAAGTCAAAAATTGAAGTCAATATCTGCTTTTTTAAATGTGTGTATAAAAAAGTTTTATATATATTTAAAAAATTCATCACAATAATACAAGATTATGTCCACCCGAAGAGATTTTTTAAAACAATTGACTGCGGCAGCAGCAGCTATGTCTGTCCCTTTAATCATTAACCCCAAACTTTCAGCTAAAACCTCAAAATCAAGATCAAAAATTATTGTTCCCAAGGGTGCCGGCATTCCTATAACAGGAACTTTTCTTGACGAAATATCAACCGATATTCCACATCAGAACTGGGGAGAGAAGGAGTGGGACGCAGATTTCAAATATATGAAAGCTATTGGCATAGACACAGTTATCCTGATACGCAGCGGCCTTGGCAAATTCATAACCTACCCTTCAAAATATCTGCTTTCCCAGGGTTGCTATATGCCATCCATGGACCTGCTGGATATGTTCTTGAGACTTGCCGACAAATATGATATGCATTTCTGGTTCGGCTTATACAATTCCGGCTTGCCTTATCCGGAAGGCGCCGCTGTAGATATCGAAAACAATTTCCACGTGGTCGATGAAGTCTGGGAAAAATATTTGTCCAAGCACAAGTGTTTTACTGGCTGGTATCTGAGCAAGGAAGTCAGCCGCAGAGTCAAGGGAATCATAGATTCTTATAAAGCTATTGCACTGCATTGCAAGGGCATTTCAGGAGGCTTGCCTGTATTTATCTCCCCATACATCGACGGACGCAAACAGATTAACCATATGGGATTTGACGGACCGATTACTCTTGACCAGCACGTTAAAGACTGGGACGAGATTCTTAATGGAATCAAAGGAGCCGTAGACATAATAGCATTCCAGGATGGGCACGTGGATTTCGACGAATTGCCTGACTATATGGCCGCCAACAAGATGTTAGCGGACAGATACGGTATGGAATGTTGGACAAACGCAGAATCTTTTGACAGAGACATGCCAATCAATTTCCCGCCTATCAAATTTGATAAACTGCGTTATAAACTGGAAGCCGCACAAAAAGCCGGAGTGAGCAAAGCGATAACCTTCGAATTTTCTCACTTTATGAGTCCCCAATCGGCATATTTGCAAGCAGGTCACCTTTATGACCGTTATAAAGAATACTTCCGTATATAACAATTCCTTTTAGGCCTCAGAGACCAAATTGGCCTCTCGATACTTCCCCGGAGACATTCCGGTAGCATCGAGAAAGACAGTACAGAAATATTCGGAAGTTTTGAAACCGCATTCAAAGGCTATATTCTTGACAGGCATCTCGGTATTGCGCAGTAAAAACATAGCGGAAGTAATACGGATTTTCTGAAGATATTGCCCCGGGGCTAAACCTGTGCGTTCCTTGAACATACGCCTCATCCATGTATAACTCATACCCTGCTCTTCGGCCAGTTGTTTAAAATCTACATCCGAAGAAATATGCGTCATAAGATATTTTTTGACATAATTCACTGCTTGCGTGATGCGGTCGTTTGTCATATTGCGTGTACCCATACTATATTGTATGTATGTCAGCATATGTATAATGATGGCGGTGAGTATAGAGGGAGTATATTCGTTTTGATTCTCACCATAATATAAAGACTGCTCAAAAAGATCCACCATCACCGGAGAACTTCCAAGATTTATGGGATTGGTCAGTTGCGGAATGTCTTTATTGATGATATCTCGAAAAGCAGGGCCATCGAATCCTATAAAGTATTCGGTCCAGCCGGTCTCAGGATTTGGTTTATAAGCATGCCAGTAACCCGGTTTCAGCAAAAAAATATCCCCCGACTTTACTGTATATAATCCTGATTTGTCTTTGAAAACGCCTGTGCCGCTGGTTATATATACCAACTGATACTCGGAAAGATAACGCCCGCGATTCATATTAAAGGAATATCTTTTTGGAATAATTTCAAGAGGATAATTCTTCCCCCGAGCGACGCTCTGGTATCCTATTGTATAAACCAGATTCATACTTTGTCGGGAAAAAGAATCAAGTGTAAGAAAGAAAAACCTATTGGGGTTTTTAAGAGAATCTACCATAGTTTTAGTATGTCAAATATTATATGTAAATAAAAAAGGAAAAACAATATATATAAAAAATATTCTTGTTACATTTAAGAAATGTAAAAATGCATTTAACATACGCTAATTATTAGCGTATGACCATAACACCCACAACGTACGCACTAAATCATCCAATTGATTGTATGTTGTAAAAGTATGTAAAAAGTTTTGTTTTTTGACACAAAAGTGTCACAAATTATAGTACAATATGAAAAAACTAAAATTTCTGGCAATCAGTATTCTTATAATTTTGGCATCCTGCGCACCCAAGGAGCCCGACTATTATGTTTGCGCCTATATTTGGCCATCCTGCCACAACGACTCCCTCGCCCAGGCAAAAATTTGGTCCGACGGGCGTGGAGAATGGGAAATAATTGAAAAGGGCACCCCCCGTTTCGAAGGTCATTATCAACCGAGACGCCCGCTATGGGAAGGAGATATGGATGACGACCCGATGGTAGTGGAAAAATGGATAAAGACGGCCCTCAAGTATGGAGTAAATACCTTTGTGTACGATTGGTATTGGTTCGACCATTATCCTTTTCTCGAAGAAGCGCTCAACAATGGATTCCTCAAGGCGCCTTCTTGCGAAAAAATGAATTTCTACATAATGTATGCAAACCACGAGGTTACGAATCTTTGGAATCCATACGAGAACGAAGAAAAGAAACTGCTTTTTGACCCTCGGATTGATTGGAATGACTGGGAAAAAATCGTAGAACGGGTTATACGTCAATATTTCCACAGGCCGAACTATGTCAAGATTGACGGTTGCCCGATATTTAGTCTGTGGGACCTTCAATTGTTCCAGGAAAGTTTTGGTTCGCTCGAAGAGGCCGGTAAGGCTATGGATTACTTCCGTGCAGAAGTGAAGAAGGCCGGCTTCCCTGACCTTCACCTTCAGGACTGCGGTGGAATATGGCGCAGAAGCGTAAGCGAGACTGCAGCTCTTAAGGCTCAGTATGAACGCTACGGCGTAGCGTCAAAATCAGCTTACAATATGGGAGATTTCCGCCCCGACTATATTGAACACGGTTACAATGGGTTGAGGAACCGCGATTGGTGGGCGGAAACTTTTGGTGTGCCGGTATTCCCAACTGTTTCAATTGCTTGGGACAGCACGCCCCGATTCCTGGAACAAGGTAAAGAACGCGTTACTGTTTACAACAATCCTCCGACTGCATTCGCAATGTTCCTTCTGAAAGCAAAGGAGTATGCCGATGCTCACGCCGCAACTCAGCCGAAGTTCGTATATATCAACGCTTGGAACGAATATGTGGAAGGCAGCTATCTGCTGCCTGATTGCCGGGACGGTTTCAGCTATTTGGAAGCAGTCAAGGATGTATTCGACGGCAAATATGACATCAAGTAAATGGGCATGAAAAATATCTTTCACATAATCAACTGCGTTTTTCTTGCCGCCGCATTTGCACTTTGCTCCTGCGACAATGACAGAATAAACGATAAGTTAGATGATATTGAAGAAAGAATTGCCTCAATTGAAGAGGCGGTTTCCAAGATTAATGACAACATAATAACTGCCAACAAACTTTACCGTAAAAATATACTCATTACATCTTATAAACTGACATCTTACGGATATGATCTTACTCTATCATCCGGAGAGACCTTAAGCATTACCTTTGGAGACCAAATTGAGGGCGTTGCCCCTATAATCAGCATTGATGAGTACGGAAAATGGGTTATTTCGATTGATGGCGGAGAAAATTTCATCGAGATAGAGGGAGTGGAAGACCCCGGAGCAAAGGATGGATATACACCAATGATTAATGTGGATCAATATGGATTTTGGACAATTTCCAAAGATGGGGGGAGCACTTGGGAGCGCATACTGAACGAAGCGGGAGACCCTATAAGCGCCAAGGATGGCAAGGCAATGAACGGCTCATATAAATTCTTCCAGAAAGTAACTTACAACGAAGACACCTACTGCCTTGACATAATATTGGTTGGGGGGCATACTCTATCCATTCCTGTTTACAGAGAGCCCTCAATTTCTATGGAATACTACTACGATTACGCATACGCATATGCAGGAAGAGAAGAGAGTTTTCCAATAAAAATGACAAATGTTGACGAGGCTGCCTGGATTGAAATTCCTGACGGTTGGGCGGCAAGGCTGGAGGAGAATAAGCTTTGCGTAACAGCCCCGGAAGGAGCGTCTGCGGGAGACTATATGCTCAAACTTCTTGCCCACACTAAGGGTGGGGCGGCGAAAGTTTTTCCATTCACATTCAGATACGAACCCGATCTGATATTTAAAGACGACTTCAACGGAAATGATATTGACCACAGATATTGGGAGCGTTATAAAGGCGGTACTGTCCGCTCTGACTGGGACCGCTATACAGAAGGCGATACTGACCATACTTTTGTAGAGAACGGTTATCTGCGAATGACCGCGGACGTTTATGAAGATACATATAGATGCGGAGCCGTGAGACAATGGGCGCAAACCTCTTTCACTCCTCCATTCCGCATAGACTGTGCCGCACAGTTCACTCAAATGGCAACAGGAGTTTGGTATGCTATCTGGGCCTGCCCTGTGGAAGGTTATAACTGGGGGGGAAATTGACATAATGGAAAAGGCTAATTATGGCACCCTTACACAACACTCAACGCATTCAAATTATACCATTCACACACATCCTTCAAGGCAGGACCAGCCGAATTCCGGTTACGGCAATTGTAATCCGGGGGTCTACAATATATATTCGGTTTCTTTGACAGAAGAAGCAGTTACCTTTTATATCAACAATGTTGAAGTGTTCAGGTACAATAATATTGAGCACAGCGTGAATGACCCCGGGTATGACAGGCTTCTTGATATTGAAAAGGAATACTATCTGCTAAATTACACACATATCGATTGCAACTATAGAATCCTGATTGATATTGCAATTAATGGCGCATATCCGGGCAAGCAGGCAATCCCTGAAGAACTCCCGGGTATTTTCGATATAGATTGGATAAGCGTAAAAAAACTCTAAGCTAAGAAAAAGACAAGTATGAAACACATAAAACTTATAACGGCCACAGTGTTATTCGCTGCACTTACATTGTCCTGCCGTGACAATGCCGAATTAGAATCCAGAATAGATGACCTTGAAGCAAGGCTCAAGGCTATTGAGTTGGTTATAGGACAGCTTAACGACAACGTTGCTGCGCTTCAAGCTATTGCCGAAGGCAAAACCATCAGCGAAGTGACTGAAGAAAATGGAGTATACACCTTGCGGCTTTCCAACGGTCAGGTTCTGACCTTGACTCAAGGCTCAGTGGGCATTGGAAAAGCCCCTCTGATGAGCATCGATTCGGAAGGCTATTGGATGGTGGATTATCAAGATGGAAACGGCTTGCAATATGTTCTTATGGATGGACAAAAGGTGATTGCCAAGGGAAATCACGGAATCACGCCACAATTCAGCGTTGACGCAGAAGGGTATTGGATTATAAGTTATGACGGCTCGGTGACTTTTACACAAGTGCTGGATGTAAATGGAAACCCGGTTAAAGCCGTGGCTGAAGAAGGCGGAGAAGAGTCATATTTTGCCGATGTCACATATACCGACGAGGCGCTTATTCTTACTTTGAAGAACGGACAACAATATAAAGCCCCTGTGGAAGCCGGATTCTTGTTTATGATTAACGCTCCTGAAAGCGATCAAACGTTCCGTTGGGGTGAAAAGAAGACTTTCGGGGTAGTGGCACAGGGAAATATTGCCAGCACTGCGGTAATCGCTCCGGAAAATTGGAAGGCATATCTTTCCAATGCCATACTTACAATCCAAGCGCCCCAAAAACCCGAAGTGTCAACCAAGGCCTATATAGCCGACTCGCGCAAAGATGTCTCCATCATAGCAGTATCGCAGGCCGGCCACATCTCGATTGCAAAGGTTCGTGTATTTATAGACGGAGAGGCAGGCTCTGTTGACGACCCTGCTGCAGGAATCAAATTGGTGGACGCAAAAGCCACATCTCTTACATTCAACATCGTCCTTGAAAATGCTACTACATGGTATTACATCCTTAGACTCAGCACAGACCCTATTCCTACAATAACTCAGATAGTGAACGATGGGTCCTTGGGGCCGGAAAACAACCAAGTCATTATAAACGACCTTATTGCCGAGACAAAATACACTCTGTACGTTGTCCCTGTAGGACCTACCGGCAATGGGGCAATGGCCGTCGCAGAGGCAAAAACTGCTGCGTACGACAATTATTATGAAGCCTGGGAAGCCGGAAAAGACATCAAAGTCGGCGGACGCTTATACAACAAGGCAAACTACGGCGTAGGTATACACGTAGAAAGCAATATGAACCTTTCAACCGAAGGAGGAGTCTATTTCATAGAAGAAGGAATCACAGTATCCATACCGCAGGCGATATATAATGGCTCTTTCCTCCTTATTGGAAATCGTCCGGGCAAGAAAGGCAATGTTTCCATTGACGGCGTCGGCAGTAATCCTCCAATTTCTTACAACAATAACGGAGAGATACCAAGCCACAACACAATCGCTTTCAAAAACGTAAATCTGAAGATGCACGACGGGCAGAACAATATTTACGGCAATACGGCAATCGGATATCTTATTTTCGAAGAAGTCAAGCTCAAACTTACCAGAGACTTCTTCACTTGGGCAGAGACTCCTGCAAAAACTATCGCCGGCCTGATAATTAAAGATTGCGATATCAGAGTGGCTCCGGTTGAAAATAGGGCTTCATTCATAAGTACACACGTGGGCAACAACTGCTGCTCCACTGAGATTGTCATCACCAACAACATTGTTTGGAAAGAGGGCGAGCCTTCCATCTTTAGTTTCGTGCTGTCTCCTTACGGAACAGGCGTTGATATTTCAAGATTACTGTTCGAGAACAACACACTTTACAACGTTGATGACGGCAACAATAACCACTCTTGGGGATATGTTCAAGGCAACAGCTTCTCCGGTCAGGCTATAGTGCGGAATAATCTTTCATTCACTCCAAATCCGGCAGGAATAGGCAAGCCGGGTTCAAGACAGATGTGCTTCCTTTCCCTCAAGGGCTCTGATTTCGAGCCTTCCATAACCTACTTCCAAGAAAACACATATGCATCCAACAACTGGGTAAACTATCCTGATTCAAGATTCCTGTATTGCAGGAGGGGTGACAGTGTAGGAAAATCCGACTTCAGTTTGGTTAAGGGATTCTCCTTGAACCCGGATAATTCAGTTAAGTCGTTTGAGAATCCGTTCTCAACCGAAGATACGGCTAACGGACAATTCATACAAAAGAATGATTACAAGATGTACGGAGCAAAAAGATAACACTCAGGCATGAAATTATTACATAAAATAGCATTTGCTTTAGTATTTGCCCTGCTCTCAATCTCCACCGGGGCGCAGACTGCCAAAGTAACTGTAAGCGGCACCATTACAGATGCCATGGGGCCGGTTCCGGGCGCTACCGTTTACGAGAAGGGCAACCTTTCAAATGGTATAGTCTCGGATTTAGACGGCAAGTACACCATCAGTGTCCCCGCAAAAGCTACGTTAGTGTTCACATGCCTTGGTTATGAAGACATTGAAGAAGTCATTAACGGGCGGGCAACCATTAATGTTAAACTTGAAGATTCGTTTGAACAACTCCAATCCGCAGAGGTGGTCAGTATAGGATACGGTTCTGTTGCAAGAAGAGACTTGACCGGTTCGGTAGGCAAGGTGAATATGGATAACATCATCAAATCTACACCTATGAATATTGACCAGGCCATAGCCGGGCGTGTTGCCGGAGTGGTTGTAACCACCTCTGACGGTCAGATTGGCGCCGAGGCAAATATCATTATCCGTGGAAACAACTCTCTGACTCAGAGTTCGGCTCCGCTGTATGTTGTAGATGGGTTTCCTACGGAAAGTTCATTTGCAACGGCAATAAACCCCGCAGATATCGAAAGTGTGGATGTTTTGAAAGATGCTTCGGCAGCCGCAATCTACGGAGCGAGAGGAGCCAATGGCGTTATAGTGATTACAACAAAAAGGGGTCAGGGACAAGCGAAGGTGAATTTCAACTCGTCGTGGACTGTCGGTGAGATTGCAAATAAAGTAGACCTGCTAAATGGCTACGAGTTCGTGCGTTTGGATGATGAGTATTGCACATACGAATTGAACAGCCAATCCGGTTTCTTCACCGGCTTTGATTCAGGAGGCGGATACGATTACGACTATTATTCACTTGAGGATTATGAAAACCAGAGATATGTAGACTGGCAAGACAAAGTTTACCGCCAAGCCTGGACACAGAATTACGGAGTATCTTTGAATGGAGGAAACAAACAATCGGGTACGCGATACAACGTAAGCTTGAGTGCGCTGGACCAGAACGGTATTTTAGTTGCAACAAACTTCAAGCGATATACAGGAAAAATCAACTTCACTCAGGAAATAAACGATAAGTTAAGTCTGGACGTAATAGCAAGTTATGCCCGCTCGTTTACAAACGGAACACAACCGGCATCTTCAATGCTTCAAACCACATCGTCATCCTATCTGCTTTATCAGATATGGGGTTTCCGTCCAATCAGACCTCTCAGATTCGGACCTATTAACGAAGCTTTCGAGAATGAACTTGTAGATGAGGAAATCTCCAATCCTGACGCATTCCGATTCAATCCGGCGGCAAACGTGCGCAACCAATACAGGAAAATAACACGTGACTATATAAACGCCAACTTTGCTGTAACATATATTCTTTTAGAAGGGTTGCAGTTCAAATCATCCTTTGGATATTCACTTTCCAAAAATACCGATGAGGCCTTTAATGGTTCAAAAACCATCACCGGCCATCCTGCTTTCCCGTTGGGATATGGTCCAAACGGCCGCATATATTGGGATAATGCCACTTCTGTTCTGAACGAGAATACTGTTACATATGACAAATCAATAGGTAACGAACATCACATCCAAGCGTTGGCAGGATTTACTCTTCAAGACGAGAAACAGGATCATCAAGGAGTTTCCGCAAGACAGATTCAATCCGAAAAACTTGGAATTCTTGGACTTAATACCGGCGAATATCAAGCGGTTGAGCCGTATCTATGGGAATGGGGTATGCTTTCCGGACTCGCACGTCTAAACTACAATTACAAGTACACATACTACCTGACAGCTTCTTTTAGAGCCGATGGTTCTTCCAAATTTCCAAAGGCAAACAGGTGGGGATTCTTCCCTTCGGCTTCGGTAGCGTGGACTTTCTCAAACGAGCCTTTCGTAAAGGAGCTCGGCTTCATTTCCAATGGTAAAATCAGAGCCTCATGGGGAAAAACCGGAAACAACCGTACAAGCACACCATACGATTACTACGCTCGCTTCCTCTCAATGCCCGGCTCCAATGATAATATGGATTATGTTCGCGACGGGAAAACTGTCTACGGCTACTTCCGGGCAAATATGGCAAACGAGAAGCTGAAATGGGAGACAACCGAGCAAACGAACATCGGTCTCGACCTAGCTCTTTTCGACAACAGAATAACTCTGACTACAGACTATTATATTAAGAACACCTACGACCTGCTTCTGCGGGCAACTTTGCCTCCTTCATCCGGTTACATAGATGCAATGATAAATATCGGCTCTATGAGAAACCGGGGGCTGGAATTTACCCTTACGGTAGTTCCTTTACGTACAAGACATTTCGACTGGACCTCCACTTTCAACATAGGTATGAACAAAAACACCGTTACGGGTCTGTCAATGAACCAGACAACACTCATATCTACAGTCAACTGGAACGAACAGTATTCCTCCCAGGTGCCTTATGTTACCAAAGTCGGAATGCCAACAGGTCTGATGTACGGATATCGCTACCTTGGCACATACAAACTCGAGGAATTTGCTAATGGGACTCTCCTTCACGAAGGAATTCCTCATCTTGAAAATATCAACCGCGAGAATGTTCGTCCGGGAGACCCCAAATACGAAGACATCAATAAGGACGGTGTCATAAACGACAATGACCGTACCGTAATCGGCATAGGTCAGCCGCTGCATACCGGAGGTTGGAACAACACCCTTACTGCATACGGATTCGACTTTAGCGTCTTCTTTAACTGGAGTTACGGAAACGATATTTTAAACGCCAACAGGCTTGTATTCGAAAATTACAACGGAACTCAGCTGAACCAGTTCGGAAGCATGAGAAATGCATTTTCAAAACATAGAAATCCTGATAGTGACATTCCGCGTGCAGGCGCCCGAGGGATGGATTATTTTTCGTCAAGAGTTGTAGAAGACGGTTCTTTCCTAAGGTTGAAGACCATCACTCTGGGTTATACCCTGCCGAAAAAAATCTCAAATAAGATAGGTGTTTCTGCAGCACGAATCTATGTTACGGGAGACAACATCTACACATGGACAAACTATTCAGGACCGGACCCTGAAGTTTCCACAAGAAACTCTGTACTGACTCCGGGCTTTGACTGGTCTGCATATCCGCGTGCCAAGTCATTCACCGGCGGCGTTTCGTTAACTTTCTAATAAAAGAGTAAAAGAAATGAAGCTAAGAAATATAATAAGCATTCTCTTCGCTATATGTCTCTGCGGGTGTGATATTCTTGAAAAAGAAGCAACCATCCTTACCGAAGACAAGTATTATCAGACTCCGGAGGAAGCCCAGGATGCCCTTAACGCAGTTTATGGAGTGCTGAACAGCTGGCAGCTCTATGGCTGCAATCTTATTCTGGACCTCAATTACAACGATGACCTTTGTATGTATATGTCCACCACAAACGCCTCGATGAAAGGGGCAAGCGTGGAGTTGGATGCCAATTGTGATAACATTTATCAAACTTGGACCTGGCTTTACAAGGGTATCAGAAATGCCAATGCATTTCTTGAGAATCTGGAAAAGACCAACTTCGATGAAGATGGGAATATGGCAGCGCAGGCAAGATTTCTACGAGCATACTATTATTTCATACTTGCCCAGAACTTTCGTGACGTTCCTTTAAGGACAGAGAGCACTGAGTCGTACGAACATGTAAAATGCAAGGCAAGCAGCCAGTTCGATGTCATGCAATATGCCGTATCCGAAATGGAAGCAATTCTCCCAACGATTTCAGCCAGCCTTAAGCACTCTCCTTCCAACATTTGCCGTACTACCGTTCAGGGCATATTGGCAAGAATCTATCTTTATATGGCCGGGAGTGCGGTCGAAGGCGGAGACAAGCATTCTTATTATGGTAAGGCAAGAGATTACGCCAAGGATGTGATAGACAGCGGCTTACATAATATGAATCCGGACTACGAGGATATATTCATCAATTTGATAAGCGACAAGTACGACACCCAATATTACGAATCAATGTGGGAGGCCGATTTTTACGGAGACCGCTCGTCGCCTGACTATTACGGGCATAGCCGCTGGGGAGAATTAAACGGGATTAGAAGTTCCAACAGCGGGACCAACTTTGCCGATATGAAAGTGAATTTCTCGTACGGATTGTTCGCCAGCACCATAGTGCTTTGGGACCTCTATATGCACGATGATAGAGTAAAATTGGAAAAAGACCTCTCCTGGATTACCGACAAGCGTCAGGACTGGAACATACCGCCATTCCACTATAATGGCTCAGGAGAAGAAGCATGCGTATACCCTTATGGAGGCGATCCGACTGATGTAAGAAAAATGCTGGCCGGGATTGACAGATGCCCATGGTATTACCGCGACCCCAACTCCGGAATCGTCTACTCCACCAACGACGATCCAACATATCATCCTTGTTCGAGATTCATAGGGAAATTCAGAAGAGAGACAAGATACGAAGGACAGAAACTCTTCAAATGCATATTTGGCGGAATTAACGTACCGTTATTGAGATACACCGATGTTTTGATGATGTATGCAGAAGCAGTCAATGAATATGATGGGAAGCCTAATGAGGACATCTTCAACATCATACTTGCGGTAAGAAACAGAGCCGGGATTCAGACCGAACCATATTCCAGGTACTCAACATACGAAAAATTCCAAAAATTGATTCGCAACGAGAGAGCCCGTGAATTCTGCTTCGAAGGAATAAGGAAGTTCGACCTTCTTCGATGGGGAATATACCTGTCATCAATGCAGGATCTTCAGCGGAAGACTAATGCAGACAAAAGAGCCTCCGGCACTTTCACATCCAATACGCTTGTGGAACTTGTCAGCCGGATGAGCAAGAAATATGAATACCTGCCTATTCCTTCGCTGGAGCTGGCCGTAAATACAGAAATGAGACAAAATCCTCTTTGGTAACGATATGAACATAAAAACAATAAAAGCAGTTCTAGCGTTTGCTGCAACGAGTATTATGCTCCTTTCATGCGAGCAGCAGAATATAGTCACACCGGTTAATTTCTCAGTGCGGCTCGATACAGCCAATGTGTATCACGCCGGCCTGCCACTGCATTTCAGCATCACGGGGGATGCCGACTATATAGTCTTTTATAGCGGTGAAAAAGGACACGAATATAGGTATAGGGACCGCACCAACATACCTCTCGACAGTATACAGTCGATTAACCTTGACGTTGAATACATGTGGAGATATGGAAAGTTCCCTTCTCTTGACCTCTATCTGACAGATGGATTCGAGGGCCTTCTTGATTATCCCGGTATGGAGGACCTTTCAAACGGCCTTGCTAACCGCGAGACCATTAACCGTATTTATTCATCAGAAACTTCTATGGAAGGATGGGATAAGAGCACACTCTGGAACAATTTCCCCGGCGAATGGAGAACAGAGTCCTACGATATATCGAAATATTCATCCAATTTTTGTATGGCTTTTCATTGGCACCCCAATAATAATAACTATCTTGATGCCCAAACCTCATATTGGGTTAATGGAGCCATTAAAATGAAGTACCGGTTTAATAATCAACTGGACAGCGTAATAACTGACCTGAAGGAAGTCAGCTTCAATACTGTGGTAATGAACGAGCAGGACAGTCCCTATCTTCTTGGAGAAAAATACAGAAACAGAGGCGATACCACCAACATCGGTACAATTCACCTCGCCGAGAAGATGTACGCAATATTCTTCGAGGGATGCCATCAGACTTTCCTGGAATATAACATTGACCAATGGTGCATATCGAAGCCTAAGCCTCTGAACGCAATAAGGTCTGACCAAGGACGGCAAATCAAGAGCGTAATGAACCCGATTTTCGACTTCGAGTACACATTCTCCGAGCCCGGGACTTACAAAGTTACTTTCGTGGGCATAAACGATAATTATCAGGGCAGTTCAACCAAGATACAAGAACTGACAGTAATTATAACGGATACTCCTGTATATGATGATTAAATAACCTTATAAAATACAAAATCATGAAAAAAACAAACAATTATTATCTTTCGCCCGATTGCATTATAATTGAGTTATCCTCGGAAAGCAGATACTTGACAAATGTAAGCGGCCAAACCGTAGATTACGAAAAAGAGGACTTTTGGTCACAAAATTCTTAATCTTTTAAAAATTTAAAATCATGAAAAAATCTTTTATTTTCCTTTTTGTGGCTTCACTCATGATTTCCGCTGCTTGTACAAAAGAAATCAACAATGTGAACAATAATTCCACCGATTCCGATAACAATCCTCTTTCAGAAGTAATCACTTTTACGGCATCTATTCCCGAAGATACAAAGTCTTATGATGGCGAAGGTAAAGTGACTTGGGAAGTGGGGGACTCGCTTCTCATTATCAATGATAAAGGTTCTTCTTCGCAGACTGCTTGGGCTAATTCAGTAAAAGTTGCAGTGGGTGATGCGGGCACTTCCGTCTCTGCAGACGGCAAACACTTCACCTTTAGTATAAATACAGCCTCTCTTCCGGACGGAGGAACCAGATTCTATGCGATTGCTTACAGCGGATTTGAATTTCTCGGCAAAATGGTATGGAGTATCTCAAATTCAGGAAGAATAGCACTGATGCCTTACAATGTATGCCGTCCTGGCACGAGAACCCACCTTGCGCTTGCGACCTGCTCTGCAGCACAGACTACTCTCTCCTTCAAGCCTGTTCTCTCGGTTTTCAAGTTCAATACCAGTTCAACCGGTCAAATAACCCACCTCACTTTCACGGACAATGATGGTTCAAACTTTGTGCGCCAGAACGGCGTAACAATCAGTCCTGAAGGAAATCTTTCAATTGATATCAGCACAAGCGGGAGGGCAGAACTAAGGGCATGCGTTGTTCCTGCAGGACATGGACCCGAGAATTCACTGCCAGGCACTTATTATGCTTGTGTTGCCCCCGGCACCACTTTCGCAAACGGCATCAAAATCGCCGCATATGGAAACTGGGGCCAGAGCACCTTGGTCGGACAGGTCGTTACCAGTAAGTCCTTCACCACCCAAGCCGGTAAATTATACGACCTGGGTACAATTGAGGACCACTTCGAAACCACATATTACGAAGACTGGGAGGCCGGTAAAGATATAGAAATTGCCGGAGTCAAGTATAATAAGGCTGCTTGGCAGGCTGCGGGATATTATACTTTACATATTACAGCGAATACAAGTATGACGGCCGGAGCCGCCGGTATATACTTTATCGATGAGGGCTGCACTCTCACAACCCAGGGCGGTGCATATAGCAATCCTGTCATTTTTGTTGGAAACACGAAGGGAACACGTTCAAAAGTCAACTTAAACAATCCTCTTAGATTAGATAACACTAACAGCTGGTTGCTCAAGAATATGGAGGTAGAAGCCAATTCATCCGTTAAATTCATTAATTTGGATTCAGCCCCTATTGATAAGCTTGTTATTGATGATTGTAAACTTGATATGAATACAACATTCTGTAACAGAATAGCTTCAGATAAAAGCGTAAATGAATTGACTATAATTGACAGCGATATTATAGTAACTGCAAACAATCAGAGTTTCCTCTATACACACGCTGCTGCCGGACAGCAATTCGGAACCATTAAAGTTAAAAATAATGTTTTCTGGAGTCCGGACGGAACAATAAAGAATTTATTCATAACCGACGCTCCATATGCCAACGGCGCCGACATTGACAATATAGTATTCGAAAACAATACCTTCTATAATGTCGCCACTAATGGAAGTGGAGGAGGCAGAGCTTTCTTCGGATTCCGCACCATTGGAACAAGCATAAGTTGCAAGAGCAATCTCTATTACACCACAACAACTGCAAACACAGACGGTTCAGTAGGCAGTGTGATGGTGTTTTATACAAAGGGCATGACTGCAAACGATACCTGGGCAAAAGTCACTAATAATGTAAACAGCTTCACCAATTATGCTTGGAATTGCGCAGTCCGAGGTTCTGATACAAGTTTATGGTATCACGGAATAACAAAAGATGCGACTGCTACGCCTTTTGATAGTTTCAACACCACTACCGGCGCCTTTGTGATTAAGGATGCTTACAAGCAGTATGGTGCAAGCAGATAAACAAATTATGAGGGACGATTATTTACCTCCAAACTGTAAGGTAATTGATGCGGCGGCATCAAGGCCGTTTAATGTCAGCTTTTCTAATCCCGGGCAGGCAGGTGCAAAGGCTGATGAATTAGATAATGGAAATTTCGAATAAATATGGACAAGTTTGCATTATTCCTTTTTGCCGCAACTCTTTTTACCTTGCTTTCTTGTGCGCAGGATAATCAAAAAGACAATGCCGCCACCTTGGAACTCAAGGTGACGGCGGAGTCTCCCGGCGCTAAAACAGCTATAAATCCCGATGGCAACTTCAGTTGGTCAGGAGAGGAAAGCTTGAAAATCATTGAACTTTCGAGCGGTGCGGTAACAAACTACACCAGCAGTACCGGGTCCAGTCTCTCCGGAGGCATAATGACTTTTACCGCAAGCCTCAATCCGGTTGTTTCAGATGCCTTCTCTTATTATGGTGTTTGCCCTTCCGCAAGCGCCTTTAATCCAACAGCAAGCGGTATCGATATAAACCTCCCTTCAAACCAAATTGCACAAGAAGGGTCATACGACCCCGCAGCAGACGTTTTGATTTCGGAGAAAATCAGCACGGCATCTCAGCCAACGAACCTTTTAATGAGATTCGCAAGAGTCAATGCCATAGGGAGACTTCTATTGACAAACCTTCCTATCGGGATAGAGTTCGGAGACCTGGTCGGCATATCCGTATCTGCCCAAAAAAACGGTAACGATGTCCCATTGGCAGGAAAGACGACTTTCTCTTACGACACTTATTCCCCGGCTTCAATCTATGGAAATGCGGGAGCCAAAACCAAATTATACATAGACCCGACAGAGGCATCAAGCAAGAATTATCATTGCGGCACTTCCGATAATTACACTCAAGTAGATTTCTTTACGGAAGAAGTTACTCCTGCCGTATCTTCCGACCCGGCCGGATTTATTTCTCCCGAGGGCATTTATTTTACCTGCTGGCCTTTTGAACTTACCCAAGGCGATAAGTTCACCATAACAATATTCACATCCGGGAGTACTTATTCCAAGGAAATAACCATCCCTGCCGGCAGGTCATTGAAGCTGCTCGCCGGCAAGGTGTCCAAGTTTACTGTAAACATGTCAGGAGCGCAAGAAAACAGCTCGGAACCGCTTTTGGTGAGCGCAAGTTTCAGCACTTCAGATGGAGACTATGTCTTCGATCACAACGACAAGACAATGAACATCCTCCATGCCCAGGACATTACCGGACAGACAATCGTTACTGTAGAGGGCGCAACTTGGGAACTTACAGGTTCTTGGCCGAATAAGACGCTGTCTTGCAGCAAATGGGGCTACGAAGATAATTACAACGTTATACTTGCTGATTACGTCGCTGAGCCTCTCGCGGGATGGACTTGCACTTGGGCCGATGAGTTCAACGGGACTTCTTATGACCCGAACACTTGGATGCGGATAGATGCCCGTCCTTCGCAGGCTTTCATTCATATGGACCCTTACAACGAAACACTGGTAAGTGTGGAAAGCGGAGAAGTTAGAATTTGGGCAAAAAAGGTTGACAACACCAGGCCTGTCAGCACATATGAGGGAAAGGACTACCCGGAGCAGGACGGTTACTCAACAGGAGGCCTCACAACGGTTTTCGATAACGACAGTTTGAAAACCTTCCGTTTCCTGGGAACAGGCACAAGAATCGACATTCGTGCTAAAGTACAGAACCGCAGCTCTTTCTGGCCGGCAATTTGGATGACTTGCTATCCCAACCATCCAAACGGAAATCCTTGGGGTGGAGAGATTGACATCCTTGAGGCCGTCTCAGAGACATCAATTGCCGTACAAACCAACCACGATGGTTATACAAGCTCCTATGTCGATGCCGGTCCGGGAGGATGGAAGACACATTGCAAGGAAACAACCGTGTCAAATATGGATACACAATGGCATATCTATTCGGTTGAAATAGATGCGACTACGCTTAAGTTTTACATAGACAACTCACTAAAGTACACCTATAATAAACTTACAAGCTTCCCGTATGGTGTATCCGAGGAAGCAAAGGCAGACCAGTTCCCATATACTTCGAGGGATTTCAGGCTTGTTCTTTCGGCGCAGCTGGGAGACGGCGGCACAACATTCGTCACTTCACGCGGAGGAACTGCAAACCCGAACTTCACCGAACCGGGATATATGGCAATCGACTACATAAGATATTATATCAAATAACACGAAAAGAATATGAAAAGCTTATTTAAAGGAATTTTTCTCATTTCGACAACTCTTATAATTGCAGGCTGTGTAAAAGAAAGCGACCTGACTCCAATTAACGAACGAATCGCCTCCATTGAAGAGAGGGTGGACGCTCTTGAAGCTTCTCTTGTAAAGGTTAACAGCGACATTAAAACCCTTCAGGAGTTAGTAGAGTATAGGCTTGTGAACAGCGCTGTAAAGAAAAACGGCGTCTGGACCATCGTTTTAAGCAATGGAACGGAACTTAATATTGCAGCCGGAGGCGAGGACCGCGGCAATACTCCTATTATAAAGGTTGATGCTGAAGGATTCTGGGTTGTAGACAATCTGGATGGCAATGGATATGTGTATGTGCTGGATTCAAATGGCCAGAAAGTAAAAGCATCCGGCGGCGCTCCGGTTCTTGGTGTAGATGACCAAGGATATTGGACTCTGACCGTTGATGGTGTAACAACACAAATAAAGAACAAAAACGGCGAACCTATCCTGGCAGAGCCAAAGAGCATTTTCTCTGACGCAAAGGTAGAGGGGAATAATCTCGTTCTTACGCTTGCCAATGGTGAAGTAATAAGCGTTCCTATAGTTGCAGAATTCTTAGTTAAGATAGATGGAATAGAAGAGGAACAGATTTTTGAACTGGGAGAGACAAAAACTTATAATGTAACGATGATGGGAATTCAGAGCGCCATAGTATCCAAGCCGGATGGCTGGAGAGTCGTTCTGGACGACACTTCACTCAAAGTAACGGCTCCGTCCGCTGTGACCAAAGCTGTGTCTTTCGACTCAGAGAGTCAGGTGGCCATCTACGCTGTAAGCATACAAGGATACAGCACTATTGCTGCTTTCGAAGTCAGCGTTGACAACAGAAATATGTATGAGAAATTCTTGGATGGCAAGGATATCACAATCGCCGGGCGCAAGTACAATAAGGCAGATTACAAAGGCACTGTAGTCCATGTGACAGCAGACCAATCAATTCTTGCCGCTCCGGGCATATATTTCATAGACGGAGGAAAGACACTCACATTCAACGGCGGCAATTATAATGCTTCAACTCTGGTGGTGGGAATTGATTCAGGAAACAAGGGAAAGGTGGTTTTCAATATACCATCATTCAATATGGGTACCGAATCTGCTGAACACAACACATACGCTTTCCAAAATGTTGAAATCTCCTCAATCGGAGATCACTTCCTCCATGTGGGCAGCTCAGCTATAGGAAACATAGTTTTTGACAACTGTTTTATCAATATGAATGCCGTATTCGTAAACAGAACAAACACGGCTATGACACTTAACAGGCTCACCATTGTAAACAGCAACGTTAAAGTGACTGCAGACAATCAAAGTTTCCTGTACACCCATGCTTGCGCCGGAGTGCCGTTCGGGACCATCACCGTACGTAATAACGTATTCTGGAGCCCCGACGGAACAATAAAAAATCTGTATTTTACTGACGCTCCATATGCCAACGGCGCCGACATTGACAATATAATATTCGAAAACAACACCTTCTTCGATATTGCCACTAATGGAACCGGAGTTAACAGAGCATTCTTCGGATTCAACACCATTGGCAACAGTATAAGTGTAAAGAGCAATCTCTATTACACGACGACAGATGCCGTCTCGGATAGTAGCAAAGGAAGTGTTATGGTAATATATACCAAAGGCATGCCATCTGACGATACCTGGGCAAAGGCTTCGGCTAACAATGTGAACAGTTTAACCAACTTCTCTTGGAACTGCGCAGTCTACGGTTCTGATAGTAAAAGACTATGGTATCACGGAATAGTAAGGGACCAGTCGATAAAGCCATTCGGTACAAATAATGAGAACTTCAACCTCACAACAGGCAAATTCACTATTGCACCGGAATTCGCTGCTTATGGTGCACAGCGTTAGAACAGTTATACTTTCAGCAATTCTGCTGCTCTTCTCGTCCTTTGTAGCGGGGGGAGCAGCAGATGCTTCTTTATCCGAGAGCATATCCAAGTACGACCTTACTTGGAACAAACTGACGTCCGATCCTGTATTTGAGCCGGGAGTGCGTCATAGTCACTGGGGGCAAAAAGACGGTTACTACGATGGCGCAATAATGGGGAATGGTCTTCTTGGGACAAACTTCTACAAACTTGGCGATGGAGCATACCGTCTGAATGTAGGAAGAAGCGACGTTACAGAAGCTCGGGAGAAATGGTTCGATCTCTTTTATTCAGGCCGCTTGCCGATAGGATATTTCACCCTGAAACCGCTTGGAAAGGTACAGAAGGAGGAGATGAGATTGCATATCTACGATGCGCAGACTACGGGGTCTTTCCACACAGACAAAGGTAAGATAGACTTCAATACTTATGTTCATGCCACCAGAGATGCTATCATCTTTGAGACAATCGCTTCAGGCGGGGAACAGAATTACGAATGGGATTTTGTACCTCAGCAGGCAATCAGCCCGACTGCTATGCATTGGGGCAATAAGGAGATTGTTTTTTCGCGTGCCCCAAAGGACTATATGAACAAAGACGGGAAATCCAATCCCGACCCTTACCGCGAAAAATTCAAAGACATCGAAATGCTCATCCAGCCTTTGGCTGCCGATACCAGCTTTACAAAGATTAACCGCTATTATATTGTAGCTTGGAGTGAGTTCCGCAGCGGAGCAAACAGGCGTGTTATTGCATCTGTATCGCAGGATTCAGACCTGCAAAAAGCCAAGCAGGATGTAATAAGGACTATCCTTAAGACCTCCTCTATTCGCAAGAAAACACTCGAAAAGCAGCACCGCTCATGGTGGCATACCTTTTATGACAATATTGCCACGATGAATTTCCCTGACTCGCGGGTACAGGGCTTCTATTGGATGCAATGCTATAAATTTGCATCAACGGCCCGTCCCGGGAAACCTATAGTGGACCTTCAGGGAGTTTGGCCAACCTACGACACTCCATGGCCGGCAATATGGATGAATCTCAACATACAGCTGACCTATTCTTGGCAGACGCGCGTAGGCCTGAGCCGATTTGCACAACCTTTATGGGATGCTCTCTGGGATAACAGGGATAACCTCAGGCGCAACGTCACAGACAATCCCGGGCAGGAGACCTGGACGGAATGCCTGGCTCTGCCTCGAGCTTCAAGTTATGATATGCACAGCCGTCTTGACCCAAAACTTGCCGAAAAAAATGCATACGAAGCAGGCAACCTTACTTGGACCTTGTTTTATTGCTACCGGCAGTGCTTGGCCGAGGGCGACGACAAACAGATGCGAGAGCGCCTCTTCCCTCTTTTAAAGGGAGCAGTAAACCTTTTCTTCCGTCTTAGAACAGTCAATACAGACGGAACTTACAGTCTTCCGCCAACCGCCTCGCCTGAATATAAGGAATGTGTAGAGTCAATAGGGACAAATTCAAACTACGACCTCGCCAACCTTCGTTGGGGCCTTCAAACTCTTATCTCCATAGACGAAAAATTCGGGATTTCGGATCCGTTGCTGCCTGAGTGGAAAGATTTTCTGGAGAAACTCGTTCCGTTCAGATACAACGAAAAAACCGGCTTTATGGTAAGCGACAAGTTTGAATTTTTGGACACTACGCACCGTCACTACTCACATCTCTTTATGATTTATCCTTATCATCTTCTCGATTGGGATAATCCCGCAGACTATGCGCGTATGGCTCTTTCTGTAGACCGCTGGCGCGGAAATACGGGCTATTCACTCACGGGGAAAGCGTCTATGCTATGCTCCCGCGGAGACGGAGATGAGGCCCTTGTTCTGATGAAGAAATTCCTTGACGGCTGGGTCAGACACAATACTCTATACAATGAATCAGGGCCCGTCATAGAAACTCCATTTGCAGCCATGAGCTCCTTCGAGGATATGTATATGCAGGATTGGGGAGATAAAATCCGTATATTCTGGGGCTGTCCTTCTGAGTGGAAAAATTGCTCCTTCAATAATATGCGCGCAGCCGGAGGTTTCCGCGTGAGTGCAAGACGCACCGGAGGCAAAACAGAATTCATTCAAATCACAAGCAATAAAGGCGGTCTATGTCGCTTACAGACCGGAATGAAAAAATTCAGCGTAAAAAATTCCAAAGGGAAGGACCTGAATTACAAGATGATTGAAGCTGAGCGGGGAATAATCGAAGTCAGCACCAAGAAAAATGAAGTATTCACCGTGCTGGCAGAATAACACATCTTTTTACATACCAACAATATATTGTCAAATATGAAAAAAATCACAACTCTACTGCTTTTTTCTTTCGCCATAATTGCCGGTGCTGCTCCAAATAGGGGACAGGTCAACGTAATTCCTGCTCCGGCGGAGGTGACAATCAATGAGGGTTTCTTTAAAGTCGCCGGCGCTACGGTAAGCTACTCTCCGGAATTCACTGAAGCCGGAGTCGTACAAATTGAAAATTTTGCCCGAAAGCTCACGACACTCACAGGCAAACGCTCAGTCACAAAGGCAAAAGCAGGGAAAAAAGGCATAGTATTCCAAATAAACACTAAACTCGCCGAAGAGGAATATACCATCAAAATAAGCGAAAAGGCGGTAGTTGTGGGCGCAGCGTCCCTAAATGGTGTAATTTATGCGCTCTCCACCATTTCTCAGATGCTTCCTGTGGAATATTTCGGAGCAAAAGCAGCCCCGCAGGCCGCTTGCCAGCTGCCTTGTTGTGAAATACGTGACTATCCACGTTTCGGATACCGCGGAGCGCTTTTGGATGTGAGCCGTCATTTCTTCGATGTAACCGAGGTTAAAAAATTCATCGACATCATGGCTCTGTACAAGATGAACCGCTTTCATTGGCATTTGACAAACGACCAAGGCTGGCGCGTAGAAATCAAGAAATATCCTCGTTTGACAGAGATAGGCTCAAAGAGAGGCGCAGTCACCGACCAAGAGCGCCGGAATTACGGCAAGTTCAATTTAATCAGCAATCCTCACGAGGGATATTATACTCAGGACCAGATTCGGGAAGTTGTCAAATACGCTTCCTCACTCGGAATCACAATCATCCCCGAAATCGACCTTCCCGGCCATATGCTCTCCGCTCTTGCCTCTTATCCCGAACTCGGCTGCACAGGCGGCCCTTACAAGGTTTGGCGGCGTTGGGGAATTTGCGATGAAGTTCTCTGTGCCGGCAAGGATTTTACATTCGAATTCCTCGAGGACGTCTTCACCGAAATATGTGAACTTTTCCCATCGGAATACATCCATATAGGCGGAGACGAATGCCCCAAAAAAGCTTGGGAGAACTGCCCGGATTGCCAGGCTCGCATCAAAGAACTCGGCTTGAAATCTGACGGAAAATATACTGCGGAACAGTACCTGCAGAATTATGTAAGCATCCGTATACAGAAGTTCCTGGAAAACAAGGGCCGCAAAGTAATCGGTTGGGACGAGATTCTCGAGGGCGAACTTGCTTCGGGAGCAACCGTTATGTCCTGGCGCGGTATAGATGGCGGTATTGAGGCATCGAAGAAAGGTCTTGACGTCATTATGACGCCTTACACCTATCTATACCTGGACTACTACCAGTCTCCGGAGAAAGACAAGGAGCCTCCTTCAATAGCGGGACCTCTGACAATAGAAAAAGTATACTCATTCAACCCTTACGAAGGGCTTAATGATAACGAGCAGAAGCACATAATAGGAGTTCAGTGCAATCTGTGGACTGAATTCATCGCGACCAACGAGCATCTTGAATATATGCTTCTGCCGCGTATGCTTGCGGTGTCGGAAGTGCAATGGTGTACAGAAGGCAATCGTGACTATGAACGCTTCAAAGAAGAAGTCACAGGTCATCAGTTCAATATTCTCGATGCGCTTGGATATACCTATTCCAAGGCAATAACAGGGACAATAGGCTTGCCCCACCGGGAATAGTTTCCGGGCACCTGCGCAGCCTGATAGAGAGGATGAGCGCTGATGCGGTTAAGGCAATGAGATTTTTTAATTGACAGAGTGAATTATAGCTGAGCCTTTGGTTATAAGCACTTTCAATTCACTGACATTATCCTTGCTGAACTTGTAGGTCTTCACGTCGCCGTCTTCTATTTTTCCGGTAAATACAGTATTGAACTGTCCGCCGCCGCTGGTGGTTTGAATCTCGAAATCGCAGTAGGACCCTGGCGCCCACTCGACCTTAACCCTGTCCATCTCCTTACCCACAGGTATTATAACTTCGTCTCCCTTTGAGAGTCTCTTAATTGTTCCTCCCTGAGACGGAACATCCTTTCTGCCATAGCGGAGTTCATAGTCGGACCGGCCGGCATAGCCTGTTCCTCTGATTTTTCCAAAGTCAATCAATTCCTCTGCCCTCACCTGACCGTTGAGCTTGATATCCGTACTGGAAGCGCCTATCATTATATCGAAATCTCCAGGCTCCACAACTCTCTGATAGTCTGCCGTCAAAAGAGAGAAATCCTTTGGCGTAAGAGTCATACATACGGTTTTTGTCTCACCCGGCTGCAGATGAATTCTATCAAAGCCCCTGAGTGCCTTCTCATAGACGGTGATGCTTGCAACACAGTCGCGAATATAGAGCTGAGGGATTTCATCTCCTGCAAGCTTGCCGGTATTGCTTATCTGGAAGCTGACTTTAATGGAATCATTCAATGTAATCTTATCGGAAGAGAACTTAAGGTCCTTGTACTCGAATGTAGTGTAGCTCAATCCATAACCAAAGTCGTAGAGAGCGCCGTTTACACGGCTCATATTTCCCTGAGGGCCCTGCTTGTAATAGCCGTCTGCATGGGAGAAGGCCTTAAAGGGGAAGTTGAAAGGAATCTGGCCGGCAGACTTGGGGAATGTCACTGTAAGCTTGCCGCCGGGATTGTAATCTCCAAAGAGAGCCTCTGCTACAGCTGTTCCGCCGTGAGTTCCCGGATACCACGCCTCAAGAATAGCGTTCGCCGCCTTGTTTGCATAGTTTACAGCCAATGGACGACCGTTGATAAGGACTACCACTACAGGTTTTCCTGTTTCGACGAGAGCCTGGAGGAGTCTGTTCTGGAATCCCGGAAGCTCAAGAGACGAGCGGGATTTATTCTCTCCGCAAGTTCTGAGACCACCGCCAAGAACAGCGATAATGACATCTGCGCTTTTCGCTGTTTCTACACCCTCATCTATCTGCGCCTGCTCTTCAGCGGTTGGATTCATAGGAAGAATCTCGGACTCAGGCCAGGTGGCATCGGTAAGTTCACAGCCCTTCGCATAAACCACCTCAGTGCGCGTGCCGGCTGCAGCTCTGATACCGTCATAAACAGTGACCGCATCAGTTGCAAGAGGGCCGTAATGTGTGTGTACGAAGCTGTCCTCTTTTGCATTAGGGCCGATGACTGCAATCTTTCTTACCTTGTCTCTATTCAAAGGAAGAGTACCGTCATTCTTGAGAAGAACAAGTGACTCGCGGGACGCCTTGAGAGCCCAGTAATTATTCTTCTCGGAACTCACACACTCATCAGCCTTCTTATAGTCAAGCTGGTAAGGATTATCGAAAAGGCCGATGAGGAATTTGACTCTGAGCACGTCACGAACTCTATCGTCTATCAGGCTCATAGGGATTGAACCCTCTTTGATAAGTTCTCTCAAAGGCTCCACGTAAGAGTCCGGAGAGCGGAAGGCTGTACGGACATTCATGCCTGCCATTACAGTCTGCCGAACAGCCTCCTTCATATCGTATGCAGTTGCATGTTTCGAATAGAGGTATTCGACAGCATCGGAATCAGACACTACATATCCTTTGAATCCGAATTCCTCGCGGAGGCGTTCATTCATCCAATAGCTGCTTCCGGCAATCGGAATCCCGTCATAATCATTATAAGAACACATCACGCCAAGCAGGCCTGCGCGCTGAATGACTTCTATCCACGGATAAACATGAATATTCTCCACTTCGTGAGGGCTCATTTGAGGGTCGTTGCGAGCCATTCCCTCACGGGCTCCCTTGTTGTTTGAATAAGCCACGAAGTGTTTTGAAGTTGCAGCCACCTTCATATCCTCCTGCATTCCTTCGACCATTTTAACGCCAAGCTCTGCAACGAGGAACGGACTCTCTCCATAAACTTCCTCATAGCGGCCCCAGCGCTGGTCTCGTCCCACGTCCAGAATTGGAGCATATACATTAGTATAACCAAGAAGACGGGCCTCACTGCCCGTTATGCGGCCGATTTGTTTTACCAAGTCTCTGTTCCAAGTGTGACCGATTCCCAATTGAGTAGGGAAGTTTGTCGCAATGTAGGATTCCACTCCTCTTATCCCTTCATTTGTAAAGTCAACAGGGATTCCAAGGCGTGTCTCTTCGACAAAAAATTGTTGAACTTTGTTCAGCGCCCAAGCATGTTTAGATGCCGGCCAGACATATTGATTATCGCTGGGAGTGGTACCCCATCCGCGGAAGCCGTTAAGATGTTCGTCAATATTTGCTATGCCGTCTTTCCAAAGCTTGTTCTTCCACTCAGGAGTGGGAAGGTCGTCTGTAAGCACTCTTCCATAGCCATAAAGAGTTGCCATCTGACAGGTCTTCTCCTCAACGTTCATCTGCGACAAGAGGTCCTCGACTCTTTTATCAACCGGCTGTGAAGGGTCTTCATAAATATCCTTCTTTCCGTTCTTGTTAAAGTCCACCCAACCGTCGTGATAAATCTTACCCTTACCTATCTTTTCGTACTTGGAGACATCCGGCACAATATTAATTGCCCAAGCGTTGCCCGCTACTAATAGTGCAGCAATAGCTGCGTAGATTCTTCTTGTCATATAATCAGTTTTTTATTTCAGGTAAATCTTTAAGCACTTGCTCTGCAAGAGCCTTCGCGCCTTCCGGCGTAGGATGCACTTCATCTTTACTTAACAATCCTGCACCCCATTCGCGGCCATCGTTCTTGGTAACGGCAGCAGAGAAATCTATATAACGCAATCCGCTTGCACGCACCCACTCGCTCTTCTTTGAATGGTCTCTCTTAGGGACAGATGGAGTTGTTGTAAGAATAGGAATGATGCCGTTTTTATTGCAAATATCAATAAACTGCTTTACTGTCCTGAGCCAGATACGTCCCGGCTCAGTTGCCGTATCCGAGCCGTCATTCATTCCTATCGCCCAGACTGCATACTTGGGTTTTCCGTTCTTAATATCGTTTCTAAAGCATATAATCATCTGCTCGCTGCCGGAGCCGGGATAGTGGTCCGCCATCCAGTTCCTATATCCTTCAGAATAGAGATAGTACGGCCATCTTTCCTTGCTGGTCCAGCAGATGTAACTGTCTCCAATAATCCAGATTGGTTGGTCGAATTCCTTGGTTATGAACCGGAGTTTTGCCTTTATTGACTTGGACCCAAGGTTTTTGATGAAAGGCTCGCCGCCGCCGGACCAAGGAATCTGAACAGAGACCTCATTGCCGCCGGACTTTAATTTAAGTTCCGCCGTCATTCCTTCTCCATATATAAGGTCCACAACAAGATTCTTCCTGATACGAAGATCATGGCTGACACAAACGAGAGAATCCCTCCAACCAACATATCTGTAAATTGTAACCTTTCCGGGCTCCACATCCGCCCAGTAATTGGAATAAAGGGTTTGTCCTGCTCCGCGGCCGATGCGAATGCCCTCGAAGTCTCCATTGAACCTGACTTCAGCCTTGATTTCCGTGTTTTTCTGAATGTGTGTCTTCTCCAGAGAATACTGAGACCCTGACTCCAACGTGCTCCAACCTCCTCCAATAGTGCATAACACCAACGCTAATGCTGTTAATATATTCATGTCTGTCTTGTATAATATCTCACATAATCGCTTCCGGTACCAATCTTATTTCCGACAATGAGGTGGTTTCCATTTGCAAACATACTTTGCGGCTTTACCGGAAGATGGTTGGAGTCTGCTGTGTTTGTTTGATAAAAACAAAGTTACTAAACATTTTGTTAAATTGAAACGAATAATCTTATACAAGAGCCTCTTTATAATTCCGGAAGTTTGACGTTTTACCAAATTAAAAATAATTGATAGAGTTTTATTGAAAAACACGACTTTTTACTATATCCAAAAGTCTTACCGCGGGGAAGACGTGAACAGAAAATAAGTCTTTTTCGTTATATTTGTAAATCATGTTTAAAAAAGAGATATATATTGCCCGCAGGAAGCAATTGCTGAGCTTGCTTAAGGGCGAAAAGGGAATAGCGGTCTTCATCGGCAATGTGGAGTCCCCCGCTCAGTACAAAGATAATTGCTACAAATTCCGTCAGGACAGCACCTGGCTTTATTATTGGGGAATAGACGAGCCCCGCTTTGCTGCAACCATAGACCTCGAGTCCGGCGAGGAAACGATTTATGCCAATGATGTCTCCATAAATGACATTATTTGGATGGGGCCTCAGCCGAGCGTTGCCAACAGAGCCGCAGAAGTGGGGGTTGCTGCGACTGCGCCTTACTCCAAACTGGACCTCATCGTGAGCGCCGCCATAGTGAAGGGCCGTCCTATCCATACCATTCCTCCCAGCCATTATTATAATATTCTCAAACTCCAGAGTTTGGGTATTGATGAGTCGTCGGAAGCGTTTATCCGCGCAATCATCAAGATGAGGCTGGTTAAGCAGCCGGAAGAAATAATAGAGCTTGACAAAGCCGGAGTTTTGGGGCAGAAAATGCACACCGTCGCCCGCAAAGGCATCCGCATAGGCCGCATAGAGCAAGAGATAGTAGGGGAGATGGAGGGGGTGGCTTTATCCGAGGGCTGGGGCGCTTCTTTTGCCACCATCCTTACCCAGCATGGAGAGATTTTCCATAATCGAGAGCACGGCTTCCCGATTGTCCCCGGCAAGCTGATGGTGATAGATGCCGGCGCCGAGACCAATTCGCATTATGCCTCCGACTTCACCCGGACCTACCCGACATCAGGCAAATATTCCCCGAAACAGCGGGACATATATCAGACGGTTTATGAATGCAATGAGCTGGCTTTCAGCCTTATTAAGCCGGGCGTTGCATACAGGGACGTGCATCTTGCCGCAAACCGCCATATGTTGGACAATCTCCGCCAATTAGGGTTAGTTAAGGGAGATTTGGATGAGATGATGGAACTCGGCATAGCGGGGCTCTTCATGCCGCACGGGCTCGGCCACAATATGGGCTTGGATGTGCATGATATGGAAGATCTTGGGGAAGATTTGGTGGGATATGATGATGACCAGACCCGCAGCAAGCAGTTAGGGCTCGGCTCACTGCGAATGGCCCGCAAGCTTGTCCCCGGCAATGTGATAACCGTAGAACCCGGCATCTATTTTATTCCCGACCTGATAGCGCTTTGGAAAAAGAACGGCACAGATAAAGGTCATGTGAACTACTCGAAGATAGAGGGGGGCTATATCGACTTCGGAGGCATCCGCCTCGAAGACGATGTGCTCGTCACCCCTGAGGGTGCGCGCAGGACAGGCGGCAAGCGCCTGCCCATAGCCCCCGACGACGTAGAAGCCGCCATGGCCGCAGACCTTTAGCACGTCATCGCTCCATCAACCGTAATAACCTGACCGCTTACGTAGCTTGAGAGGTCGCTGGCGAGGAAGAGGGCCACGTTGGCGATTTCTTCCGTTGTACTGCCGCGTCTCATAGGTATGCGCTTCTCCCACTCTTTAAGTACATCTTCGGGAAGAGCGGCAGTCATTTCGGTAATGACAAAGCCGGGCGCTATACAGTTTGCGCGTATACCGCGGGGACCCATCTCCTGGGCAATACTCTTGTGAAGAGCTATCATTCCGCCCTTGCTTGCAGCGTAATTGCTCTGTCCTGCGTTGCCGTGAAGGCCGACAATCGATGACATGCCTATAATGGAGCCTGCACGCTGGCGCATCATAATCGGGGTGACGGCGTGAATATAATTGAAAGCCGATTTCAGGTTAACATTGATTACCGCATCCCATTGGTCCTCGCCCATGCGGAGCATGAGACCGTCCTTGGTGATGCCGGCATTGTTTACCAAAACGTCGATTCTTCCGAAGTCCGCAAAAATTTGAGAGACAACTTCTTCGGTAGCCGCAAAATCGGCTGCATTACTCTCGTAAGCCTTTACTTTTACGCCGAGAGCCGCTATTTCATCGACAGTTTCCGGAATGATTTTAAGATCCGTGAAGGCTATATCCGCCCCTTCTGAGGCGAACTTCAGGGCAACGGCCTTGCCTATGCCCCTGGATGCTCCTGTTATGAGCGCAACTTTTCCTTTTAAAAGACCCATGATATAGTGTTATTTGTAATTTCTGAATGCCAAGCAGGCGTTGTGGCCGCCGAAACCCAAAGAGTCGGAAATTCCGAGAGTGAAAGGAGCTTTAACCGCTTTATTCGGGGTATAGTTGAGGTCGCACTCGGGGTCGGGGGTATCCAAATTGATGGTTGGGCTTATAATGCCTTCTCGAAGCGAAAGCACCGTGGCGATTGCCTCTGCGGCACCGCCTGCTCCCAACATATGGCCTGTCATGCTCTTTATGGAGGTAATGTGAGCCTTATAGGCATCATCTCCGAGAGCGAGCTTGTACGCAAGAGTTTCGGAAACATCGTTCAGAGCCGTACCTGTTCCGTGAGCGTTTATATACAGGCAGTCCTTGGAGGGGTCGTAGCCGGCCTCATCCAAAGCCAGGCGTATGCAATGCGCCTGTGTGGTACCCTCCGGCCGGGGAGCGGTGGAATGATAAGCATCGCAGGTATTGGCGTAGCCCACAATCTCGCTGTAGATTTTAGCTCCGCGCTCAAGCGCATGCTCGAGGCTTTCGAGAATGAGTATGGCGCCTCCGTCTCCCATAACGAAACCTCCTCTGTTGGCATTGAAGGGGAGAGATGCATAATCGGGGTTATCCGATGATGAAAGCGCTTTTGAATTGCCGAATCCTGCAAGTCCGATAGGAATGGTGGAATATTCGCATCCGCCCGTTATTATAGCATCGGCATGGCCGCAGGAAATAGCCCTGAAGGCCTCCCCCAAACAGTGGGTTGAGGTTGCGCACGCGGTTACAATATCGAGGCAGGGGCCTTGAGCCATATTTTTGATGGCTATATGTCCGGCTGCGATATTGCCTATCATAGATGGTATAAAGAGAGGAGAAATCCATCTTCCCGTAGGGTCCTCAATCATCTTTTCAACCTCTCTATAGATAATGTCAAATCCGCCTATTCCGGAACCCACATAAACGCCGAGCCTGAAGGGGTCGATGTTGGCATCTTCTCCCTCGCTTTTAAGGCCGGCATCGTCCATGGCCTGACGGGCAGCCGCCACGCCGTATTGAGTAAACATGCCCTGCTTCCGCACAAAGGCCTTGTCCATGCCGTATTGCAAGGGGTCGAAATCTTTTATTTTGGCTGCAACATGAGCCGGAAATTCGGAAGTATCAAATTCAGTGATTTTTTCTATTCCGCAGACACCCTTTTTAAGGTTGTCCCAAAATGTTGGTACGTCGTTGCCTATGGGAGAAATAATCCCGAGGCCCGTTACTACCACTCTGTGTTGTGTTTTCATATCAAAATAAAAATTACAAGGCGGCGTTAAGCTATTGTTCCGCCCGCCAAATATCCTGCAAATTTAATGAAAGATTTTGAATAGCTTAGAAGTACTTATTCTCCTACCTGTCGAGGGTGGTGAAGATGAATTGGGAGAGCTGTGGAGATTTGGGTTAGAAGGATTTATTCTCCTACCTGTCGAGGGTGGTGAAGATGAATTGGGAGAGCTGTGGAGATTTGGGTTAGAAGGATTTATTCTCCTACCTGTCGAGGGTGGTGAAGATGAATTGGGAGAGCTGTGGGAATTAAGCTTAGAAGTACTTGTTCTCCTGCCTGTCGAGGGCTATGAAGATGAAGAGAAGTATTGTAAAGGCCCATAGGGAGGAGCCGCCGTAGCTGATGAAGGGCAGGGGGATGCCTATAACGGGCATAAGCCCGATGGTCATGCCTATATTGATAAGCAAATGCATGAAGAGGCACGATGCCAAACAATATCCGTATATGCGCGTGAAAGCCCCTCTGCTCTTTTCAGAATTCTTGATAATCCGTATTATCATTAAGGCATAAAGCAGAATCACCACTGTACATCCGAAGAATCCCCATTCTTCCCCTATCGTGCAAAAGATGAAGTCGGTGCTTTGCTCCGGCACAAAACCGTAGGTGGTTTGGGTGCCTTGCAGGAATCCTTTTCCAAAAAATCCCCCCGAACCTATTGCTATCATGCTCTGACGCACATTATACCCGACTCCGGCAGGATCTTCCGTCATACCTAACAATACCTCAATGCGCTTGCGCTGATGCTCTGCCAACACCTTATCAAACACAAAACTGGTGCTCAGGGTCATTATAATTGTTCCTGCCACTCCCAAAAACAATAGCGGCAGCGCCTTTCTTCTTTCGCGGGAGCGGGGCCTGAAGTTGCGGAGGATAATCAAAAGCCCGATAAGCGCCGCCACTCCGACCACTATAAGCGCCACCCATACGGAAGTTTTGAGAGTGAGGATAAAAAGTATGATGGCCGCTAAGATAATTACCAAATACCAGCCGGAAAGGCCCTCACGGAACATTGCAAACATAAATCCCACATACACAAGGGCGGAGCCGGTTTCGCTTTCGGCTACAATGATAAGCATGGGGATAAGCACCGCCGACATCACGCGCCAAAAATCCTTTCTTCGATTGAACGAGAAATTGCTTTTACTCATGAGTGTTGCCAGCATGAGCGAGGTGGTTATCTTGGAGATTTCGGCAGGCTGAAAACTCACAGGGCCGAATTGGAACCACGAGTGAGAGCCCTTCACCTCCGAGCCTACGAAAATCACCGCAACAAGCAGAAATCCCACCACAAAATAGGCGGGGACAGAAATGACTTCCCAAAGCCTGGGATTGATTACGAAAAGAATCAGCGCCGCAATCCCGAAGGATGTCAGCATCCATATAAATTGTTTTCCGCTCCGGCTGCCCCAGGCGAAGATACCTGACGGCTCGCTCGAATGGATGGAGGCATAAATACTAACCCACCCAATGAATACTAGCAGAAGGTAGTAGAATACCAACTGCCAATCCACGGTTTTACCGAGGCCCCTGTCAATTTTCTTATTCATCTTCTATGAATTTAAGGTCTAACATGCGCCTTTCGAGGTCGGGTCGGGAGATGGAGCCGGTGAGATATTTTTCCACCAAGAGAGAGGCGATAGGGCAGGAGGTGCTGCCGCCCCAGCCGCCGCCTTCAACATAGCCCACAACGGCTATTTTAGGATTATCTTTGGGGGCAAAGCAGATAAAAACTGAATTGTCAGCTCCGTGCGGATTCTGTGCAGTACCTGTTTTACCGCAGATGTCAAGGCCGGGCACGCCTGCCCAGGAGGCAGTTCCTCCGCTTCCCCAGCCTGCATTGACCGCGAGCCACATGCCATCTACCACTTCCGAGAAATGCGTGCTGTCTACCATGGTGTAATGCTTTTCTGTAAAGTGGGGCGAAGAGTCTCTGACTATATGAGGGATTTTATACCAGCCGCGATTTGCCATTATGGCCGCAAGGTTGGCGATTTGCAGCGGAGTGGCGCCGATTTCACCCTGACCGACGGACAGGGATACTATATTGCTGAATTTCCAGCGGTTTTTGCCGTAAAGTTTGTCGTAATATTTGCTTGTCGGGATATTTCCACCGAGCTCTGAGGGAAAATCACTGCCTAAGGGCGCACCGAAGCCGAAACTCAGTACATATTCACGCCATTTGTCAAAGGACTTGTCAATATTGTCTCCCTGTTCTAAGACATTTCTCATAACATGGCAGAAATAGGCATTGCAACTCATCATGACCGCCTCGGTGAGGTTAAGGGGAGAGCGGTGAGTGTGGCAGCCGAGCTTGAGATTTCGGGTGTAATAATATCCGCGCGAACAAGAATATTTATATGAGGGCTTCAGCACGCCTTCCTGCAGACCGATGAGCCCGTTCACCAATTTGAATACCGAGCCGGGAGGATAAGATGCCTGCACCGTACGGTTGAACATAGGTTTGTTGGGGTCCGTGACAAGACGGGCGTAATTTTGACTTATGCCCGCAAGTTCGTCAACCGAAATCCCCGGACTGGAAACCATCGCCAAAATCTCGCCGGTAGAGGGCTCAATAGCTATGAGACTGCCTTTCTTTCCCCTCATAAGCTCCTGGCCGTATTGCTGCAGGGGGGCATCTATGGTTGTGGTTATATCTTTGCCGGGCACGGCATCCAAATCGAACTCCCCGTCTGCATAGGCGGCCTGGCGGCGGTTGCGCGAATCCCTCAGGAAAATATGATAGCCCTTGGACCCCCTCAACTCTTTTTCTTTTATGGCTTCAAGACCGGTTTTGCCGATATAATCACCGCTCCTATAGGCTTCCGGTTCGGCTTTGATTTCATTTGGATCCACTTCATTTATATATCCGAGCAGATTGCCGCCGGCATTGTAGGGATAGTCGCGAATGCTCCGCACCTCACCGCGAAAGCCGGGAAAGGCATATTCTATTTCCGCAAAGTACATATATTGCTCTACCGGCAGCTGCTTTACAAAAGTGAGGGTTTGATAACCGATGCGCGTGCGGTAAGTGCGATAATAATTCATCTTTTCGCGAATGAAATCGGGCTCGATTCCCAAGGCTTTCGCAAGCAGGAGAGTGTCGAAAGGCTGCACCTCCCGCGGGGTGACCAAAATATTATAGGATACCTTGTTGCCCACGAGCATCAGTCCGTTGCGGTCGTAGATTATGCCGCGGGGAGGATAGATGGTTTCGTAAACCATCGAGTTGTTGGTGGAGTCGAGCTTGTAGGAGCCGTCTAAAATTTGGATATAGAAGAGTCTGCCAAGCAGGATGGCGACCACAACCCAAAGGCCTATAATTAGAATTTTCGCTCGATTCTCCTTGTCCATATGCCTAATCTTCCATGTCCAGAAGTCCGCTGAGCAAGAGTTGCACGGGGGCGCTTATAAGAGTGGAGAGGAACCATCTCAGCAGATTGAAGCCGAAGGAACGGGTGCCGGCGGCATCCACCCAAACATAAATGGCAAAGAAGATGGCCGTTGCTATAAGCAGTGAGAGAATCATTTTAACCAAACCCTGCTTTTTTACGCTTATATCTTCGCCGCGGGAATATACCTCGCTTCCGAAGACAAGCACAATAATCCAGCGCCTTAGGAATGCCACCGGAAGGAGGGCGACTACGCTGAGTCCGAGTATTCCGTGAGTGAAGAAATCTACCGTAAAAGCAGTAGCAAAAGTAATCAGCATAATGGCAGCATCGTTGTGTTTGATGGGGATGCTTAGTATGAGGAGGGGTAGAAGGCTGATGATGATGTAAGGGCCGAGATTCAAGAGATTCCCTAACATCACCTGCACAACCACGAGCAGAAAATATATTAACCTATAATGTTTTCTCATTCCTCAAACCCTCCCATTCCGTAATCGTTTTGGTTATCTACAATAGCCACATATCGAAGGGCGCTGAAATCGAGGAAAAGTTCCACTTCCACCTCTTTCACAGAGCCGTCAACGGTTCTGCTTTTTCCGGTAAGACCAAGCGGAATATCAGGGGGGAAGATGCCGGAGAAGCCGCTGGTCCACACCGTATCTCCCTTAGCGACCTCAATATGCATTGGTATATCTTTGAGTACGGCTAAATTGCTTCGGCGTCCGCTCCATTCCAAAGGGGATACAGCCCCATGGTGACCTATTCTTGCGCTTACGCTCACCAACACATTTTGCAGAGTGATGCCGTAGCAGAAACGCTCATCAACCGCCTCCACTATTCCTACCACGCCATTGGCTGCCACTATGCCGCTTTTCGGAGATATGCCATCCGCGCTGCCCTTATCCAATATTATATAATTGTGCTGGGAGTTGCGGCTCATTTTTACAATTGTGGCCGGAGTGTATTTATAATGGCCTGTAAGGGTGTCTGCAACTGCTCCCGTAAGAGCTGATTTTTGTCCTTGCAGCCGCCTCAGCGCCTCCGACAAGCGTATATTCTCCTCGGAGAGGGCGCGGTTTTTTTCGCGCAGGCCGAAATAGCTTTTTATGTTTTCACCGCCTTGCCAGATTAAGCCTAAAACGCGGTGGGTAGCCTTGTTAATCCATATATTCTGAAGACTTCGGGTGCTGTACAGCATAAAGATTGCGGCAAACTCCAAAACTATGAAGATTACCGCATTTATTAAAGTGCTGTTTCTCTTGCCTGCCATGCCCTTCTATCGCATGAGGAAGGGGTAGCTGTCGGTGTCTTTCAGAGCCATGCGAGTGCCGCGTCCTACTGCGTGCAGCGGGTCTTCGGCCACATGGAATTTTATATTTACCTTGTCGGTTAGTCGTTTGTCCAAGCCGCGAAGCAAAGCTCCTCCGCCCGAGAGATAAATTCCGTTTTCCACTATGTCGGAATAGAGTTCGGGGGGAGTGAGTTCCAATACATGGAGTATGCTGGTTTCTATCTTGGCGATGCTCTTGTCCAAGCAATGCGCTATTTCTTCGTGTGTGATGGTGGCTTCTACGGGATGTGCGGTCATCAGATTGGGGCCGCGGACCACATAGGGCTCGGGTATTTCATCCAAATCGGATATTACCGCACCTGCTTCCAATTTTATTTTTTCAGCAGTAATTTCGCCGACCTTGATATTGTGCTGCTGACGCAGATAATATTGAATATCGCTTGTGAAAACATCTCCTGCGGTACGTATGCTGTCTTGCATAACCAAACCGCCAAGCGAGATGACTGCGATTTCGGTGGTACCGCCTCCTATATCCACCACCATATTGCCATTGGGCTCAAGAATGTCTAAACCTATGCCGAGAGCGGCGGCCATAGGTTCATATATTAGATAAACATCGCGCCCGCCAGCATGCTCGGTGGAGTCGCGCACAGCCCTTATTTCAACCTCGGTGCTGCCTGATGGGATGCCTACCACGATTTTCAGATTCGGGGTGAAGATAGAGCGACGCTTGCTGTTCACCTGTTTTATGAATCCCCTTATCATCATTTCGGCGGCGTTGAAGTCGGCTATTACGCCATCCTTCAAGGGACGTACCGTCTTGATGCCGGGATTGCTGCGCTCATGCATCCGCTTTGCCTCTTTGCCTATTGCTATGCACTTGCCTGTATTATTGTCTATAGCTACGATGCTTGGTTCATCCAACAAAATGTCCTCATTTTGATAGATGACCGTGTTGGCTGTACCAAGGTCGACTGCGAGTTCTTGATTTAAAAAAGAAAATGCCATTTTACGAATGGAAGTATTAACAAGTATTAAACAGACAAATTTACATAAAAATGACTAATTTTGCCATACATTGACTGAAAGAAAAAAATATCTTATCGTGGTGGCCGGCGGAAGCGGCTCCAGAATGGGCTCTAAAATTCCGAAACAGTTCTTGGAATTGGACGGCATGCCCATACTTCAGCGCACCATAGAGCGTTTTGTGGAGGCCGAGCCGGATATTCATGTGGTAACGGTTTTGCCAAAGGCCCATCGAGCCCTTTGGGATGAGCTTTGCTTGAAGCATTGCCTTAACAGGCCTCAAATTTTGGCCGATGGCGGTATTACCCGCTTTCATTCCGTGCAAAACGCCCTCGAAAAAGTGCCGGACGGCGCCATTACGGCCATTCATGACGGAGTACGCCCGTTAGTATCAGTAGCTCTTATCCGCAAGATGTTCGCTCTTATGAGCGGCGGCGTCCGCGCCCTAATCCCCATAATGCCCATTACGGATACCCTTCATATATTGGATAAATCGGAAGACGGCCCCGCTGCGGCCTCCGCCTCTCCTGCCTCCGCAGTCGGCACAGCTTCCGCCGGCCCTTCCGCTTCCGCCATCTCTACGGCTTCCATCTCCAAACCAGCCACCGCCGATTTGTTGCAGCTCGCAACAGCGCCGGACGCCGAGGTCCCCGACAGATCCCGTCTTTTCGGCGCCCAAACCCCGCAAATGTTCCGCAGCGAAGACATCAAGGCCGCCTATCGCGACACCGGCTTCCGCATCAACTTCACCGATGACGCATCAGTCGCCAGGGCATATAAAATACCCCTCTCCTACATCGCAGGAGAGAGGTTTAATATTAAAATCACCACGCCGGAAGACCTTTCTTTAGCAGAACTGCTGCTTACTTTTTAAACCATATCCGCCTTGAAAGGCCACCCGGCATTGGCATTAGTGCCGGCTAATTATCTTGTACAGCCGGAGAAGAAACCCGATTTTGAAGATGATTTTTTCCCGGGTTGAATTCTTACGATTTTGCAGGTATGCGGGTCAAGAACCACATCGAACGACTTTGAATGGGCGCCCAAATTCTTGTGGGTCCAGAGGTCGCGGATGTTTTCCACATACGGGCTCTCTAATCCGAGCATATCCACAAAGTCGATTTTGAAAGGAAGTTTATACTCTTCTCTATTGAAAAGTCCGAGTATGATGTCTCCGTTTTTTGCTTCGCCGAACCAGCAGGAACTTAGGGGAGAAGTGATGTCCATGGAATACGGGTTCCCTACAAATCCTTCATTATTCAATGCGAGGAGTTCGGAATTCGTATATACTTCCAATATTTCCTTCGTGGCAGTATCGTATTCATCGGCAACGGTCAGCGATGAGCCGGCCATTACCATCAGCGAGAATTCAAATCTGCGCTCCTCAAGGTCCCTGAGGCTGGATAGTCTTATAAAATCGCCGTCAGCAATGAGCTGTCCGGGATTTGTTATATCCGAGAATGCTATAAAGCCATCGAACACGTTATCGTATTGCGGCCAATGACTTCTGCGTTTCCCACGATTTCGAGCGCTGACAAAATTCCAGCCGCCATCAAAGCAATCGTTGCTGACGCGGATCATATCGCCGTATTTTATTTCCGTCTCTCCGTGCTTATAGCAATTAGGCATCACTAAACTAAGGAAGAGCTCCTCTCCCGCTTCTTCGGAAATCCATTTAAGAGCGGTGTCGTATGCTTCTGTCCCGTAGTTTCTCTCATAGTTTTCTAAAAAGTCGATTCGCAGATAGCTTACACCGAGATTTATAAAATACCTTACATAGCCTTTTATCCATTGCTCGGCTCCTTCTTTGCGGACATCCACCCAGAAAAGTTGATCATTGAAGTTGTGATGTCCGACTATCTCCGTTGTTTTTATACCATCGGTGCCTGCTACTACGGTATTGGCGAAAAAAGCGGCGCGAGTCATCCACATTGGGTTGTAATACACACCAACATTCATCCCTTTATCTTTAATGTACTTATTCCAGTAGTCGAAACCATTTTTCCAATAGCTGCAATATTTGGTGATATAGCCATTTTCGTTGATGGTTTGCGCCGCTTCTATCCAGCCGTCATTGCTTATCATGTTATAGCCGTGGTCCCGGAGATTTTCGGCCATCCAATCTATGTTTTTCTGCCATCTGTCTTCCGGGATAGGCCTGTCATTATCGTAACACCATGCATAGGCAATCCAATATTTGGGACCGCTGCCATGCCTTGTGTATTTACTATCTCTGGCGAGCAGAGAGGCGCTCGCCGGAGATAGGAGTAGAATAAACAACAGAATCCTAATTCTCATTACTTGGACTCTACTTTTAGTTTAAGTTTCTTGGTATCAAGAGTCAGTTTGTATTCGCCTGCAGTTGTAATCTTGAATTTATTGTCAGGGCTTCCATCGGGGGTGAGAGTTACGTCATATGTATTTCCTACGCTAACCTCTTTGCCTGCTTCATCTGCAATATAAGTCGGGCCGTCCCATCTGAATTCTACGGGGAACTTCATTTCGCCTACGGCAAGCGGTCCTTCATAGGTGAAAATATCTCCGTTCTTAACCATAGGGGTGGGGGAATTAATGTCCCATCCAGCAGGAGTTGCATCTCCCACCATATAAACCATTCCTTCCTCCCATTGGATTTCCGGCTTGTCGGGAAGAGTGCTGAGTTTTTCTGCAGTTACTGTGTTTTTGCGGGGATTGACTGTAAGGCGGTATCTTCCGCTCTTACCTGCTTCCAAGCCGAAGAACCAGTCTTTGAGATTGCCGTCTCCATCAATTTTTACGCTGGTGCGCTGAAGGTTGTTTACGCCTTCTTTCAGGAATGCGTATGCCTTGTCGGGTTCAACTGCAGCGGGCACAAGATATTCGGTTTCGCTCCATTCTTTACCTTTAGTCAAGCAGAATTTAATGAGCTTGTTTTCGTTGCACTTGATTAAATCCACTTCAATTTCGAAGTTGTCCTTGGATTTCAAGGTCATGGGTTCGGGATCCATGGAATCCCATTTGTTAACGGCTCCTCCGAGAGCATAGAGTTCTGTGTACTCTTTTTCGAAGTCGATAATGTCATCTTTGGGCTTATCCTTTTTGCAGGAAACGAGAGCCGCAACTCCAATAAGGAGGGTTGATAATAAAATTTTTCTCATAATTTAATGTTTTTAAATATGGTTGTTTATGTTTTTTATTCAGGTCTTGGATAACCTTCGTTTTGATCGAGTTTCGGATTTGCATTCAATACATCCCTATGCAAGGGGAAAATAATGGTATGATTATCGGCATCAGGCGTTTTATCCCACCAGGTTCCGGTGCAGAATTTGCCGAAGCGAATTAAATCTATCCTCCTTCTGCTTTCCGACAGGAATTCCCTTCCCCATTCATCCAAAAGTTCTTTTTCATCTAAAACAACAGGGCCATCGGGTTGATAGAGATAGGCAGGGACTGATGCCACGGGATAGTTGCGCCTGCGGACATTGTTCAGCAAACTACCCGCATCCGCCACTTGTCCCGCTCTGAATTTGCATTCCGCGAGTGAATAATAAATTTCGGGAAGTCTGATTTCGGCCCAGTCGGCTTCGAGCTGCCCCTCATCCTCATCGGTGTAGAAAGGATATTTTATATATCCCCATCCGCTGTTATGGTCTCCATGCGACATGTCAGAGGTGAGGTCTGCCGGGATTTCATTCGGGGCTATGCCCTTGAAAAGTCCGACAGCATCCCTGAGGTACAGGTCATATCCCCCTTCCGGGCTTGTTACGCGCCTGACCGCTCCGCCTTCCAAATATTCCAAATAGCCGAAAAGCATCATGCCCTCACGCGTGCTGTTTCCGAGATTTTTATACATTTTCAGACGATAGTCATCAGGGTATTTCTTGAATTTCGCCACAGGTCGTCCAAGTTCCGTAGTGTAAGGCGTTCCGTCGGGAGCAAGACTCGGAGCAAGCCTGTATTTACAGTTGTGGTCGCCGTTGAGGGACATTGCCTTGACATCGCCGAAATAATAGCTTACTTGACGGGCGGGAACAGTCCACCAGAAGGTATCGCCTGCATATACATAATGGTTGTAGCCCTTAGAAGACGGAAAACCGAACAGAATTTCCGGAGAGTTTTCGTTGTCCCAATCAAACACTTTGTCCCAAGTTGCTTCAAGCGAGTAAGAGCCGTAGTCTCCATCCAAAATTGATTGTGCATAAGTTGCGCATTCCGTGTATTTGGGCTTTCCGATATAAACCTCAGCATTGAGATATAATCTTACAAGCAAAGCCGCGGCAGATGCTTTTGTCCACTGGCCCTGGTTGAGGCCGTTTCCGCCTGCTCCAACTTTTACGGGCAGATCCGCTACGCACTCAATCAATTCCGTTTCTATAAATTCGAACAGCGTTTCGGGACTTACGTTTTTCTCCGAATTTTTACTTACATCCGAACTAACCGCCAAGGGAACATTCCGGAATTCATCGAGCAGGCGCAGATAGAACCACGCCCTCAGGGTTTTGCATTGACTTACGAGAGCATCGAAATCTTCTTGTGTCAAGTCGAATTTTTGAGGGTCAAGTTTTGTCAAATCATCCATAAGGTAATTGCACTGCATTATCCCTTGGAAACATGCCTCCCATTCAGTTTTGAATAATTCCTCCTCGATGGTCCAGGTGTGGTAATGGAGACGGCTCCATTTTCCCCCGTCTTCCCACCAGTCATCCTTTTTCCAGGTTGCAATCAAGTCGGCAGGCAGTTCTTGAATCACCTGACGTGGTTGTACGCTCCAATATGCATGTTCGAAGGGACGGTACACGGCCCTTACTATATCCATTTGTGTATTGTAATAATTGTCCGAGCCTACCTGGTCATACAGGGTTTCCGAAAGGTCCGTGCAGGATACGGATACTAACAGAATAAAGGCGGACAGTAAGATTTTTTTAGCTTTCATGGTTTTGTATTGTTTAGAAGCTTATTTGTAAACCTGCGATGAACTGACGGCAGGTCGGGTAATAATTCCTTGAGCCGGTGGCTCCCGGAGTAAGACCGTTTATGCTGTATGTAGAGGGATCAACGCCAGTGAAGGCGGTAAGAGTCAGCAGGTTTTTGCCGCTCAGGCTGAACTTTATGCTGTCTATGTATTTGCTGTTAAGATTGAGAGTGTATCCGAATGATACAAGATCGAGTTTGAGATAATCTCCTCTTTCTATAAAATAGTCACACACTAAAGGATTTTCAGTAATGTTGGCATTCTTTGTAAAAGCTTTTTTCAGCACATTGCTGGTCATTCCGGGAATGCCGTAATAAAATTCGTGAACATTGAATATGTGGAAGCCGAAAGCTCCTCTAAAATAGAGATTCAGACTCAGGTTTTTGTATCTGAGATAATTCGACCAGCTCGCCGTATATTTAGGCAATCCGTTTCCGACTATATACATATCTTCATCGACGCCATCCATTCCGGCCTTGTATTCTCCATCCTTATCATAGATTATCCATTCTCCGGAAGAGTTGAATCCGGCATGCTTCCACATATAGAAGTTTCCTATGCGCTCTCCCTCCTTGATTCTTTGCAGATAATGGAAGGGGAAGGGGTCTTCCGTGGGGGCAACATAATAGTATTTCTGACCCTCATATTCCTGATTGGAGAAGGAAACGAAGCGGTTGTCCATTGTAGAGCCGATGAGGGATGTGTTGTAAGAAAAGTCTTTCATTTCCACCACCGTACCCTTGAGCTCAATCTCTACTCCGCTGTTTTTCATGGTCCCTACATTTACGAAAGTTGTAGAGAAAAGATATGGCGGAACGGAGACATTATAATCTCCAAGAAGGTCTTTCTGCGTACGGTTGAAGTAATTGATGGAGCCGCTGAAACGATTTCCGAACATGGCGAAGTCGATACCTATATTCCAGTTGATGCCTTTTTCCCAACTCAAGTCGGGATTGACATTCTTTGATGCTCCCCATACGGTAAAGAACTTTCCCTTATAATAATATTGTCCGAATCCGGTCATGGTATTCATCGACATATAACTGCCGAAGTCCTGATTGCCGGTGATTCCAAAGTCAGCTCTGAGCTTGAGGTCATTGAGCCAGCCGGAAGCGCCTTTCAGGAAATCTTCCTGGGAAAGTCTCCAGCCGGCGGAAACAGCGGGGAAATATCCCCATTTATTGTTGATGCCGAATTTGGAAGAACCTTCATATCTGAGGGATGCGGTGAGAAGATATTTGCCCATATAATCATAATTGATGCGGCCGAAGAAGGCAATCAGCTTGGCGTCGTTTTTATATGAGCTTGTTCCGTCATGCCCCTCTTCGAGCCCCCACTCTCCCTGTCCTATGGCATTGTAAGTCGTTCCGTCATTCGGGAACATTTTATTGGCGGCAGAAAAACCGCTGTTTGTTATTTTCTGCCAGGAATAGCCGACCATCGCTTTAAGATTATGGTCTCCGAACGATTTTATGTAATTTCCCAACCACTCCACGGCATTCTTTTCAACCTGATTATACGACCTGCTTGCCTCGGACCTGTTGGTTTTATTATTTGTAGACGGAGTAAAGTAAGCTCCAACGCCTCCAATATATTGGTCGGAATAAGTTACTTGTGTGGATAAGCCGGGAAGAATATTCAGTTTTACCGTCGCGTCCCAGTCCAATAATTTATACTCGTGGTCATCGAGCTCCGTATTTATTATCTCTACGGGGTTTTTATCAGCCCGCTGGCCGAGGAAGCTGAAATACCTCGTGGGATTGGCGGGGTCGTATATGGGAGAGGTGGGATTTGCCTCAATCGCATAATGAAAAACATGCCAATCGGCGAGTTTGCTCTTAACTAATCTCGGAGCAAGATTCATTGAGAAAGTAAACAGGCCGTTCTTTGTATTGTGATTAACGTTTGCGCGTGCGCCATATTCATTCCTTTCTGAACGTCTGTCCATGCCGGTGGATTCTTTATAGTCTGCACTGACTCTGAAATTATTCTCCGAGTTGCCTCCGGACAGGGTAACGGTATGCAGATGTGAAAATCCGACACGGCTTACTTCTTTAAGCCAATCTATATTGCCGCCGAAGTCTTCAGCGCTTCCTACTGCAACCTTATATTTTCGGAACTCCTCAGCGCTTAACATGTCAAGTTCCTTTACCATGACATTTGCCGAGGTGATTACATCATATGTGGCATGGAAAGAACCGTCTTTAGAGCCTTTTTTCGTGTTTATAAGGATAACTCCGTTGCTGCCGCGGGTTCCGTAAATTGCCGATGCCGCACCGTCTTTCAGAATGTCTATGGACTCAATGTCATTTGGATTGACATTGGAAAGATTGCCGCCAGCCACTCCGTCTATAACTATCAGCGGCTCTATTCCGGCATAGCGCGATGAAATTCCCCGAATCTGGATGCTGGCCTGATTGTTCGGGTCCGCCATTCCGGTGTTTTCGATGGATACGCCTGCCACTTTCCCTTGAATCATCATGGCAGGGTCGCTTCCGGCAGTTGTCAAGAATTCCTTGCTTGAAATGTGGGCGATTGCCGAGGTGAGCTCTTTTTTGTCAAGAGTACCATAGCCGATTACCACCACTTCATCCAGTTCCGAGCGGTCTTCTACCATGCCGAAATTGATGAATGCATCGGAAGAGCCTGTTTGTTTTTCCTGCGTTTTGAAGCCAATGCACGATGCTTCGAGAACCGAAAATGCAGGTACGCTTATCGAGAATGTTCCGTCATTTCCGGCTGTCGTCCCGATTGTAGTCCCTTTTGCCACCACGAAAGTTCCCGGCAGAGGAGCACCTGTTGCCGCTTCTATAACTTTTCCGGTGATTGTGATTTGCTGGGCTGCAGCTGTTAGTGAAAGCAAAGACAAAAACAGCACAGCGCCTATCGCTTTGAATGATGAACTCATGGTTTAATTATTGCTTAGTGTTTTAACAAAATTAACCAGCAGTCCTGTCCATTCAAATAGCATACAAATAAAATCCAATATTTTATTAAAGGTAAAACATTGGAAATCAATAATGAAGCCTAAATTTACAGGCTATAAAATATAAACCATATATAATTATATGGTCCTTATTTTTGCAACATTTTTCTCAAAATTCTCGGGGTCGATGGCTTTCAGGCGCATGCGTGACCTATAAGAATAGACTGTGGCTTTCGAGTATTTCAGAATGGATGCTATCCTGTCCGAATCTGTTATCCCCAACTTAATGAGGGCAAGTATTCTCAATTCTGTCGAAAGACTTCTTCCCTTATATGTGAATCGCGAATCGGCTTTCAAGAGTTTGTTCACGCTCTCTATGAATGTTGGTACAATCTGAAGAAAAATGCTGTCGAATGTATTGAAAAAGCCGGTCCTTTGTTCCTCGACAAAAGTAAACGATCTGAGCTCCTTAAACACTCCGGCCTTGTCTCCCGCAAGAGCTTTTTTATTCAGCGCCATCCGGTATGAGTCAAGCTGGTCTATTCTTGTTATGCATTCCAAGAGGAGATTGGAGATGAACACGTTTTTTATCGTGCTGGCCTCAGACAATTTCCTGTTTGCCTCATCCAAAGCCCTCTCCTGCCTTTTATTCTTGCGCAAGAATATAAAGGTAACCACAAGAAGAATGAAAATTGCGGCAATAAGGCAGCTTAACAATAAGACATGCGAATGCAGCCTTTGCTGATAGGCGGATTCCAACACGGGATATATCTGCGAGACCTGTATTTCCCTTAGTCTCGCATTGCAGAAGCGCGCATCCGCAAGGCATTGCATAATGTATTTGTGCGCCCTGTTGATGTCGCCTTCCTCGTAAAGTATTTCGGCAAGGCGCCTGAGCGACAGATATTCTTTTACTGCACATTGAATGTCGGAGATAGAAGAGGCAATCAAATACCGTTTTTCTTCTTCCCTCATTCCTATTCTTTTATAATAGCGCGAGATTACATAAGCGGTGGGGCCGATAGACCTGTCCGTTGGCAGCATTTTGTTGTATGTATCCAACAGAAGGTTCAGGGCCTGTTCTGTTTTTCCTTCTGCAAAGAGTAAAGCCGAGCTTATATAATAGTTCCCGGGGCTTACTATGCTTATGGAATCCTTGTATGCAAATTCCTTTTGCTGATAGGCCTGTTTTTGGCGTGGATTCAAGGCGTAATCGGAAAGCGCCTCATAAAGAGCATTGAATTTATAATAATAAGATTCGAGCAGATTGTCCGGCACCGATGCTCGGGGAATATCCTCCAGCAGCTCCTTGGCGTCCACATACATTCCCTCCTGAATATACTCTTCTATTACATTGAGACGGGCCAAAAGTTTTTTGTATGGGTCGTCCATGCCTTCGGCAAGCTGCTGCATGGCAAAGGAATACGCCAAAGCAGAATCCACTTGATAGAAAGAGTATTCGTTGAAGAGGTCGGCGTAGCCCCAAAAAAGAGAGTCACTGTCGGCAGTCTTCTCCAAGGCCTTCTTCTTTGAGGCTATCCTGTTCTCCCGAATAGCCTGATACTCGGATGAAGACTCTATGGCTCTATCCAAATCCTGTATTGTAGGGCGGTATTTTTTGTGCTCCGGCCCTGATGCATAAAGGTTTAGAGCCACCAAGAAGAGTATGCCCGACAAGAATCTCTTCATTCCTATTGGCTTACTCTTTAACCCACACCTGCCTCTGGAAGGCTTCTTCCAGCGAAAGCATGGTTTCGGTGGACTGGATGTTGGGTATGTTTTGTATGCTGTTAACCAGAACCTCCATCAGGTGGTTATTGTCTTTGCAATAAATTTTAATCAGCAGCGAATATTTGCCTGTAATAAAGTGGCATTCCACCACCTCGGGAATCTGCTTTAAGGCGAGAATAACCTCTTGCAGTTTTGTAGACTCGGTCACCACTATGTTGATGAACGCACATACGGTCAGCCCGAGAGCAGACGGTTTCACAAGCAGTCGTGAGCCGGTGATTACACCGTTTTTCTGAAGCTTGTGAACCCTTTGGTGTATGGCTGCACCTGAAACTCCGCATGCTCTTGCTATTTCCAAATAAGGCATGCGTGCATCTTTTACAAGGAAGTGAAGTATCTTCCTGTCAATGTCATCTATCTGATATTTCATGACTTTTTAGTATAACGTTTATTGAATTTATTCTTTTTTGCAGTCGGCTTGGATTCCTCTATTATCTTTTTACATGCTTCCTCGCCAAGGGCGGCGGCATCTGTGCCTTTCGGTATGCGGTAATTGTTTCCCGCATGTTTAATGTAAGGCCCGTAACGCCCGTTTATTACTTGTATATCGGAATCTTTATATTCAAGCAAGACAGCTCCGGCGGCGGGTTTTGAATTCTGCTCCTCGATGAGTGCGCCGCATTCCTCAATGGTGATTTTCAATGGGTCCTTGCTTTTGGGGAGCGAGTAATTCTTGTCGTTCCATTTGAGGTAAGGGCCGAATCTGCCCCTTGTCGCCACCACATCAAAGCCATTCCATTTCCCAACTATGCGCGGAAGTTCAAAAAGTTTGAGGGCTTCTGCAAGGGTGATGGTTTCGATGAGCTGGCCTGCCAGAAGGCTTGCATATTGCTTGTCATCTCCGCCGCCTTTTTGCACGAACGCTCCATACTTGCCATAGCGAGCCACAACGGGCTCTCCTGTAGCCGGGTCGTTTCCCAACTCTCTTTCCACATGGTTGAACTTCCCGTCGTTGAGGTCTTCCTCCACTTCTTTATGAAATGGTCCGTAGAAAGCGGCTATAACCTTGTTCCATTCTTTATCGCCTTCTGCTATCTGGTCGAAATCCTTTTCCACATCCGCCGTAAAATTATAATCTAAAATGCGGGGGAAATTCTCCACAAGATAATCGGTCACTTGCATACCCACCTCTTGCGGCAGAAGTTTTCCGCGCTCCTCGCCTATCACCTCCGTTTTTTCCGACTCTGTTATTTTGCCGTTTTTCAGACTCAGATTGGTCACTTGCACCTTCTTGCCCTCTTTATTCCCGCGCACTAAGTAGCCCCTGCCGGTAGTGAGGGTAGAGATTGTAGGCGCATAAGTGCTCGGGCGGCCGATTCCGAGCTCTTCCAATTTTTTAACAAGCGTGGCCTCGGAATAGCGGAAAGGCGGCCTGGTAAATTTGCATTCAGCCTTGATTTCATTGCAAAGCGGCTGTTCGCCCGCTTTTATTTCGGGGAGGATGGTGGAATCTTCTTCCTCCGCAGCATCGTCCGTGCCTTCTGAATAAAGTTTGAGGAAACCATCAAAGAGCACCCTTGTGCCGTTGATTATGAATTTTTCGGGGCGATTGTCTATATCTATTACAACTTCGGTGTTTTCGACTTTCGCCTCGGCCATCTGCGATGCCACCGTTCTTTTCCAAATCAGGTTGTAGAGTTTTTGCTCTTGTGCGCTGCCTTCGATTTGAGTATTTTCTATAAAGGTCGGGCGGATGGCTTCGTGAGCCTCCTGCGCACCCTTGCTATGTGTTTTATATTGGCGGGGATGGGAATATTCAGGACCGAATTCTTCGGTGATGTATTTTTTGGAGGTATTGAGCGCAAGATTCGAGAGATTGGTGGAGTCGGTACGCATATAGGTGATAAGACCTTTTTCGTAAAGAGCCTGCGCCACCCTCATGGTAACGCTGACGGGCAGATGCAGCTTTCGCGAGGCTTCCTGTTGGAGGGTGGATGTGGTAAACGGAGCGGCCGGCCAGCGCTGGGCCTCTTTTTTCTCCACCTTCTCTACCTTATATACCGATGCCTTATTGTCTTCGAGGAACTTGCGCGCCTCATCCTCATCTTCAAAATTCTTATTCAGCTTGCCCTTGATGCTGTTTTTGCCTCCTATCCGGAAATCCCCCTCGCATCTATAATATTTTTCGGGCTCAAAAGCTATAATCTCTCTTTCCCTGTCCACCACAAGCCTGAGTGCAACGCTTTGCACCCGCCCTGCCGACAGACCGCGGTTGATTTTTCTCCAAAGTACGGGGGAGAGCTCGAAGCCTACCAGACGGTCCAATACGCGGCGTGCCTGCTGGGCGTTCACGAGATTCATATCTATGTCACGTGGATTCTTGATGGCGCCAAGAATAGCGTCCTTGGTGATTTCGTGGAAGACTATTCTGCGTATTTTTTCCTTTGGAATTTCAAGTACATCCGCAAGATGCCACGAGATGGCTTCCCCTTCGCGGTCCTCATCGGATGCGAGCAACACCAACTCGGCTTTATCTGCAAGTTTTCTCAACTCCGCCACAACCCTCTTCTTCTCATCAGGAATTACATATTCCGGCTTGAATCCATTCTCCACATCTATACTAAGCTGCTTTTCATGAAGGTCGCGGATATGTCCGTAACAAGATTTCACGGTGTATTCTTCTCCAAGAAAACGCTGTATGGTTTTTGCCTTCGCTGGCGACTCTACTATTACAAGCTTGCTGCTCTTATCTTTCATACCTCTTATTATATATAATTTTATCCTGTTTGCAAAAGTAGTGAAAAAAATGTTACTTTTGTAGATACTTAAGCTTAGACATGACAAATAAAACTCGTAAAAACATAATAAAGTGGTTTTGGATTATCCTCGCCACCCCCTTTGCGCTTCTTTTCATAATGCTGCTCTTAGTATGGATGTTCGCAAAAATTCCTTCTTTCGAAGAACTTGAACGTCCAGAGAGCAAACTCGCAACACAGATACTTTCCGATGACGGACAATTGCTCACCACTTTCCATATCGAAAACCGTACTTTCGTCACTTATGAGGAACTGTCCCCTTATCTTGTGCATGCTGCCGTTGCCACTGAGGATGCCCGTTTTTACAGGCACTCCGGCATCGATACAAAAGGCCTTGCGCGCGTGTTCTTCAAGACTCTGCTGATGAGGGATTCCTCTCAGGGCGGCGGTTCCACCATAACCCAGCAATTGGCAAAAAGCCTTTATCCCAGAAGAGAAATCAAGAGCAAGTTTCCGGGTTGGAAACAGACCGTTATGGTTTGGACCAAGTTGAAAGAATGGATAACGGCTGTAAAGTTGGAGAGAAACTATACCAAGGATGAGATTGTGAACATGTATCTCAATTCTGTTTTCTTCGGCAGCAGCGCTTACGGCATCCGTGCGGCAAGCGAGACATTTTTTGCCAAACTCCCATCAGAGGTTACTGTGGAAGAAGCGGCCACTCTAATCGGAATGGTGAACAAGCCCACCCGCTACAATCCCGCCCTCAATCCCGACAAAGCCCTGAACCGCAGGAACTTTGTGCTGAGGCGCATGACTCAGAATTCTTATAAAAACAAGGGCTATCATCTCCCCAAAAAGCAGTTGGATTCCCTTCAGGCCCTTCCCATCACCCTTCAATATCAGGTAATGGACCACCATGCCGGCCTCGCCCCCTATTTCAGGGACCGTCTTCGCCGTGACATGAGCGCCAGAAAGCCTGTGCGCAGCAATTACCAATACGTCGAGGACTATCTCTATGACCAGCAGCGTTGGGAACAGGACCAGATTTACGGTTGGCTCATCAAAAACAAAAAGGCCAACGGAGAGCAATACGACCTCGATAAAGATGGTCTTAAAATTTATACCACGATAAATTATAAAATGCAGAAATATGCCGAAGAGGCAGTGGATGAATGGATAGGAGGCAATCTGCAAAAGACCTTCAACCGCGAACTCCGTTGGAAGAAAAATCCGCCTTTCGCTGATGATACCGAGCCGGATGTGCGCGAGCGCCTTATGAGCAATGCCCGCAGGTGGAGTGACCGCTATCGTCTGCAAAAATCGGCCGGAGTTCCCGAGGCGGAGATTTTGGCTCAATTTCGCAAACCTGCCAAGATGAGGGTGTTCGCCTATAACAGCAAGGGATATGCCGACACCACCATGACTCCTGATGACAGTATTCGCTATTACAAAGGTATGCTGCGCTGCGGTTTTGTGGCGATGGAGCCGGTAACCGGCCATGTCAAGGCCTATGTCGGTGGACCCAATTACCGCTGGTTCAAATACGACAATGTTTCGCAGGGCAAACGTCAAGTGGGCTCCACCATAAAGCCCTTCCTCTATACTCTCGCTATGCAGGAGGGTATGAGTCCCTGCGACAAGACTGTTTGCGTGCCCCAAAGCTTTCTCGCAACCGACGGCACCGAATGGACGCCCCGTTCCACCGACAAGGATGAATGGATAGGCAAGACGGTTACCCTAAAGTGGGGCCTTACTCACTCTTCCAATAATATATCCGCTTACCTGATGAAGCAGTTCGGCCCCCATGCCATGGCCGAAATGATGCGCAAAATGGGCATTCACAGTCATATAGACGAGGTTTATTCCCTTTGCTTGGGACCTACCGATTTGAGCCCCTACGAAATGGTTGCGGCCTTCAACACCTTCCCCTCCAAGGGGGTTTATATAACTCCGATGTATGTTACCCGCATAGAAGATAAAGATGGCAATGTGCTCACCGAATTCACCAATACCAAGCGCGAGGCCATAGGGGAGCGCACTGCCTATCTTATGGTCAACCTTATGTCGGGAGTGATAAATCATGGTACCGGCTATCGTCTTCGCGGTACTTATGCCCTTACCGGCGAGATTGCGGGCAAAACCGGCACTACCAACGACAACTCCGACGGCTGGTTTATAGGCTATACCCCCGCCATTACCGCCGGAATTTGGGTTGGAGGCGAGGACAGGCAGATTCATTTCAACAGCCTCGCGCTCGGAAGCGGCGCAAATATGGCTCTGCCGATTTGGGGGATTTGGATGAAGAAGTGTTTGGCAGACGGCTCTGTGGGTATCAGTGCAGAAGACCGCTTTGTGGCGCCGGCGGGCATGACGCTCGACCTCAGCTGCACCGGCGATGAGCACGATGATGCCACCGAAACCATAGCAAGTCAAGAAGAATATTATTTCGAATAGATATGTATAAAACCATTGCAGTAATGTATGGAAGTGACTCCTCCGAGTGGGAGATCGCATGCCGCAGTGGCGAATTCACCGCCTCCCGTATAGACGGTTCCAAGTATGATGTGTACGAGATTTTCGCCCGTTTCGGAAAATGGCAGGTCGTGGCTTTTAAAAAGAAAGATGCCATGAAAGTGACCTTCCCCGAAGGCTCCCGTCCCGAGATAGACAAAACTGATTTCAGCGTAAATATCCTCGGTGAAAAGATTAAGTTCGACTATGCATATATAATGCAGCATGGGGCGCCCGGTGAAAGCGGCCAATTGCAAGGCTATTTCGAAATGCTCGGCATTCCGTTCAGCAGTTGCTCCTCAAGCGTTTCGGCCATAGCATTCGATAAATATGCTTGCAAAAGCTATATACGCGACCTTAATATCGTAAAGTGCGCGCCCGATGCATTTGTTCACAAAGGGGCTGATATTCAAGCCTTTGTCTCCGATGTAGAGGCAAAACTCCGCTTCCCTGTTTTTGTTAAACCCACCATAGGGGGCTCCAGCTTTGGCATAACAAAGGTAAAAGAGCCGGCAGGCTTGGCAACGGCCATAGGCTATGCCTTTTCGGAAGGCCCCACCGTGTTGGTTGAGGAGGGTATTGTAGGTCGTGAACTCACTTGCGCCGCATACGCAAGCTCAGGCAAGGTAAAAACTCTGCCTATAATAGAGATTATTACCGAAAACGAATACTTCGACTACGAGGCCAAATATAACGGCCGCAGCCGCGAGGTTTGCCCCGCAGAGGCCACTCCCGACATTGTTAAGTCAGTACAAGAAACCACAGTGGATATCTATTCCAATTTGGGCTGTAAGGGCGTAGTGAGGATGGATTATATTCTGGCGAAAGACGGGCTTTACTTCTTGGAGGTGAATACCATTCCCGGCATGACAAGCGCCTCGCTCGTGCCCAAGATGGTGCGTGCTGCCGGTATCGATATAAGCGATTTTCTTTCGGACATCATAGAGAACGGATAGCCTTAGATGCTCCTATCCGAATTCATCAGACAATCGATTAAAGCGCTATGCTCCCTGTACTCAGAGGAAGAGGCAAGGAGCATGGTAATGTATTATTGCTCCGAAGTTTTCGGATTTCCGAGCTATATACATATTACGGAGCCGGCTACGGAGGTTCCCGAGGAGCTTCTTTGCGATGCGCTTCGCGATATGAAAAGGCTTGCAGCTGCGGAGCCTATTCAATATGTGTTAGGTTACACCGAGTTTTGCGGCCGCAAGTTCAAGACCGATGCGCGCGCCCTCATTCCCCGCGCCGAAACGGAATTGCTTTGCATTAAGGCAAAGGAGCTGGCCTCTACTGCCCCCGATGCCGCCACTTCTTGCGCTTTATCCGGCTGGCTTGGTAACAGCGCCAGTTGCGCCTTAGCCGATTCTGCCTCCGTTCCGGCTTTCGCCTCCTCCGACAGGTCAGCTTCCTCTTCGGCCGGCCGGCCAAGTGACCGTTCCGCTCCTTTACGGATTTTAGACCTTTGCACCGGCTCCGGCTGCATTGCCTGGACTCTTGCGTTGGATATACCCGGAGCCATTGTTACGGCAACCGATATTTCGCCGGATGCCTTGTCTTTGGCTCGAAGCCAGTTCGGGAGCGTGCGAAAACCGGCCTTAAAACCTTTATTTGTTCAGGCAGATGTGTTGGATGTCGAGGCAACAGTCGGAGTATTGAATGGCGAAAAATGCGAGCTCCTTACCGCCAACCCTCCTTATGTGATGCTTGCCGAAAAAGCCGCCATGAGACCCAATGTACTTGATTGGGAGCCGCCTATGGCTATTTTTACTCCCGAGCAGGATGCTTTGGTATTCCACCGCGCCATCGCCCTTATTGCCCGCAAAGCGCTTTCGCCGAGCGGCAAAGGCATAGTGGAAATTAATTCCGATTTGGTAGATGAAACTATGGCTGTCTTTTGCGAGGCCGGCCTTTGCGAAGTGCAAAGCGTCCCCGACTTTTTCGACAGACCCCGCTTCATCAGCTTCTCTCAAAACGCCTCTGCAATGGGCGAGTAACACAAGAGTTATTCCGCTTTTTTGCAGCAAAGAATCGTTTTAATTTTTTTAAAACGGCTGCTTATGCGTGCTTCTACGGTGGCGTAGTGCAGATAAGCGTTTATTAATTAGGTACACGCTTAAGTCCTTGTCATCTTTGCCATGAGAAAAAATATGTAAAGATGAAAAGGTTTATAACACTATTGTTGCCAGCTGTCTGCGCATTGGCTATTTCCTCTTGCGAAACGGCCTTAAAAGACAGCCCCACCCCATCCCAAGCTGCCGATGAACTTTGCAGCCTGCAGGGAGTCGCTAAAATGTTAGCTGCTCTTCCAATTGGAGAAGAACAGTTTGCGGAAGTCTATAATGCGGTTAGCTCTTCTTCGGCTAACGGCTATGACGAGGAATATATGCTTTGCGACCTTCTTTCTTCCCCCGGAGCCGGAGTAGGAGACAATCCGGCTACTCGCAGCGCAGCCAAAGAGCGCTATTCCTTTCCGCTTAAAGATATGATTTCCGATTATTTGGCATCTTATTCTTCCACAAAAGCGGGAGAAAAGGATGTGCAGGACTATCTTGATGAACTCTCAGCCTCGGGGATTCAAATTTATTGGCCCTATTCCGAGGAGTGGGACGGCGAGGAGCCTCCGTTAATTACATTCAATCCGGGCTATGGCGGCGAAAGCAATTACGACATGGATAACTCGGTGCTTATAGATGAAGAGTTGGCCTCAAAGCGCCCCGTTTGGGTAATAAATTCCAATGACGACAGTGACTTTACGCCCATGCAGCTTTTTATCACGAAAAGTAATTCAACCACAGAAAACCTGTCAGACCGCTCATCTTCTCCCTTCTCATCGGCCGGCAACTCCTCCAATAGTAATGATGAATCGCCGGATTTACATAATCTTTATATGAAAGACTTTACCATGCATCGCCATTACGACACTTGGTTTGCCGGCGCCAGCGAGTTCTTTATAAAATGCGGAGCTCTCTCTCTGATTCCTGCTTCAAATATAGATGACATCCGGAACTATATCCCCGAAGTAACCGACCTTATGATTGTGGTGAAACGCCGCCATGTCGGAAAGAAAATTCCGTTCAACGCCTTGCTGCTTTCCGGTTTTACCGAGGAGCTCAAGCAAATAGCCTTTCTAATTACCGAGAGCGACGGAGGTACTCGCACAAGTTGGAAGTGTCAGGCAAGAGTGATGATAAAATCTCGGTCTTACGGAGTGGATATCGATTTGCCGTTTTATACGCAGGACGACATAGTTTGGCGCGGACCCATAAGCTTGGATTATCTTCGCAAATGCGGTTCCGACACCGGTCATTTCGGCGATGTGGATATTACTTTTGAAGTGGATTAAAAATCGCTTGAGAAATAGATAGGCAGCTTGAATTCTGTTCTTACGCTGCGCCCGTCCACCATTCCCGGCTTCCATTTTGGGGATTTCCGCACTACACGCAGGGCTTCTTCGTTAAGTGCAGGATGTGAGCCTTTCAGAATCTCCACCTCTTGAACTCCGCCGTCACGGCCTACTACGAATTTTACCAAGACCATTCCGTCGGAATAGGCATCTCTGGCTTCTTTCGGGTATTTAAGATGTGCCGTAACCCATTTGCTGAATTCTTGAGGACCTTTACCTCGGAATGTGGGCTGTCTGTCGAGTTCATCTTCTTGAGGGACATTTTCATGGTTCGACCCATGGCCGTGCCATACATACAGGGCGTTCTTCATCTCTATAACTCTTCCGTCATAGAGGAAGCGTCTTCCCCTGACAGTCAGAGTGTCTCCCTTGCGAATATCCAGCGCAAGCATTCCTCTCCCTTTTGCATCTCTAAGCCCGTAAATCAATACCGAGCCGGTTCCGTCATCGATGAAAAGGCGGCCGCGCTCATGATTGCGAACACGGCTTACAACTCCGGTAAGCTCGCAGAGGGTGGTGTCGGTATTCGACATCCTAAGGAATTTAGCAATTGACTTTCTCTGCGGCACCTCTGTCTGTAGAGAAAGCATTGCGGCAAATATTGCGCTTAAAATAACAATCAGTCGTTTTTTCATAAAAGTTGATATGATTTTTCATTCTTCCGCCCAAACGGTCATTTCGCAGCGTTTGCAATCGAATTTGAGGGCGAGGCGGCGGCCGTTGTTCAGCAGAAACAGAGGACCGCTGTCTTTGGCGCCTTGATGTGCCGGACACATTCCCAACTCGTATTTTATGCAGTAACGGCTACGCATCAAGGGCTCGGTAATGGTTTTATCCGCCACCATGCTTGCCTTCGCCTCTCTGTCCGTCTCTGCCGTAGCTCCGAAAACCTCCTTCACTGCCCCATCCGTACTCCTTACATTCAACATCGGAACTTTGCCGCATGGCAACATATCCAAGTCTTCAGCTACGAGCCGCCGCATGGAATTGATTATGGAGGCGCTGAGAATGGGCAGTTTTTCAGCCTCCAAAGAAATCAAGCAGAAGTTATAATGCCCTGCTCTTTTGGAGAGTTGTTCGTGGAGCATCGAAGCGGCACGCTCGCGGTTTTCGGCAACATCAGCCTCGGCTTTAAACGGGCATAAAAGCTCTCTGCCGTCTTCGGTTTTAGCTGTAATATCTATATCCCATTTGCCATGTACGCCTACGCTTAGCTCCACCTTTATTTCGCGCTTTGGAAGATTCTTTTCTAACTCCCGCTCAAATGCCGCATCTGCATTGCGATAGAGCTTAGTCCCTTCGCGCAGGCCATCCGCCGATTTGCAAAGAATGCGCGGCCACTTACACACATCTCCCCGAAAACCGACTATTGCGGAATCGTTTATAAACGCAAATCCGTCGCCGTTATGAAGCTCGGTGCCGCCGCCGGCTAAAACAATCTCCATTCCATCCCTCTTGCGTATCAGTTTTGCCACCGTGCCCACAAAAGTTCCCAAATTGCTTGGGGCGTCCATCGACGACCATTTGCCTCGCTTGCCATCAATGTAATACTCGGTATAGCCGCGGTTGAAAGTCTTGAGAGGGTCCGGAGTAAAGCCTCCCGAAAGCTGTCCGAAAGAGGCTCTGCGATATTTTAAAGGATTTGACGCCACTAAGTTATTGAGCGCCTGCGAATACAGGCGCGTAATATTACGCACATAGGAGGCGTTTTTGAGCCTGCCTTCTATTTTAAACGAGCAAATGCCCGTTTCGGCCAATTCTGCCAGCCTATCGTATAAATTGAAATCTTTGAGCGAGAGCAAGGCCTTATTGCGAATAAGCGCTTTGCCCGAAGCATCCGTAAGGTCGTACAGCGAGCGACACGCTTGAATGCATTCGCCGCGGTCGGCAGAGCGCCCGTCTAAGTATTCCGACAACCTGCATTCTCCGCTATAGCCCAAGCAGAGCGCTCCGTGTACAAAAAATTCTATTTCGCACGAAACGGCCTTTCTTATGGCCTTTACCTCGGAAAGCGATAATGCCCTTTCCAATATAATCCGCGATGCGCCAAGGGCCTCGTATTTTTTGGCATCCTCCACAGTGCGTATGGCGCATTGAGTTGAGGCATGGAGCGGTACGGTAATATCTTTCCAGCCGAAAATGCGCTCGTCCCTCACTATAAATGCATCCACCCCCGCGGCCTGTCCTTCAAGCATCTGGCAGCGGAGCTCTTCCTCCTCGCCGGGCTGCAGCATTATATTTACGGTAACAAATATCCGAGCTCCGAACTTATGCGCATACTCGCAAAGGGCGGCTATATCTTCTATTGAGTTGCCTGCATCTTTTCTGGCCCCGAAAAACGGGCCGGCAATATACACGGCATCGGCACCGCTGTCGATGGCCGCGATGCCGATGTCAAGATTTCTTGCAGGTGCAAGCAGCTCCAATGAGAGCATATTACTTAAGGGCGTTAATTTGCTTTAAGGCTTCCGCTCCGAATTTCGGGTCTGTAACGGCCTGCTGATAAAACTCTATAGCCTTTACCTTATTGCCGGCCTGCTGATAAAGGGCGCCCAAAGTGAATGCAATTTGAGTAGCGTTTTTGGCATTGGGAGCAAGTTCCAAATATTTCTCGAAGTAGCTTATCGCATCTGCATTCTTCTTTTGCATTTGAGATGCTTGCGCTGCGATTTGATAAGCCTGAGCATTTTCTCCGAACTCGTTAACCTTAAGAGCATCCTCTACCGCTGCGGCATAATTCTTTGCCTTCAGACTTGAGGCTGCTGCCCTTAAGAAGATATTGCTTATCTGTTTTTGAGCTTGGTCTTCCTGGCCATTTGCCATTGCTATTTTAAAGGCCTCCACAGCGCCATCAGTATCTCCTATGGAATTGAGGGCTGCGCCGAGACGAAGGGCGGCAACGCCATTATTGGGATTTATTTCAAGAATAGATTTATAAGTTTTTGCCGCTGCGGCAAAATCCTTGAGGTTCAAGAGGCTGTTGGCCTTTTGCATGAGGACTTGAGGAATGAGGTCTTCCGCCATAAAGGAGGTCTCTTCTTTTCCGAACTCGTTTGCCATTTCGACGGTTTTCTTAAGTTCGGCAATAGCCTTATCGTATTCTTGGTTGTTTACTAATTCTTTTGCTATGGAAAATTGTATTTCGGGCAGATAATTTTTGCAATTGTTTGCTATCTCCTCTCCTTCTGCTCCAAGAGCAACGGCACCGTCAAGAGCCTCTTTAAACGCAGCGAGAGCCGCGTCTTTATTCCCTTCGGATAAGGCTGTGGCCCCGTTGTTGTAGGTTTCGGTTACTGTTGCAAGGTCTTGAGCGTATGCTGTAGAAAGCCCAAGTAAAACAATTGTTAGTGTTGTGAACAACTTTTTCATAATATCTTGATATTTAATTAAAATTATATGCGTAAATGCAAAAATACTAATTTTGTTTTAATTTTGTAGGAGATTTTAGTATGCGTTTAGGCAAGATTCAAATATTATTAGGAATTTTTCTTCTTTTTTCGGCGAGCTTTACCGCTTCGGGGCAGGCCCTTCCTATAATCGGCCAAAGCTCTTCGGTAAAGGTAGGAACTCTTCCAAATGAGGTATCTTATTATCTTGCGCCTAACAATACATCCAAAGGTTATGCCAATTTTGTCTTGGTACAAAAAGGCAACTCCGATATAGACCGCTCGCGGGGCCTTCTTCTCAATCTTCCTCACTTTCGAAAAAAGTCCCCATACAGATTTTTGGCCTCCAAAGGCGTAGGTTACGGGCCTGACGGGTATATCTCTTACCGCGGCGACAATACCGTATTCACATTCTCCGATGTCCCCACCTTCGACTCCGATGCAACCGACTCTACAATTCTCCTTATTTTCGACCTTATACAGGCTTATAAGGGCGAACAGGCCATTATTGTAAGCGGCGATTTTATAGAAACCCGCCTCGAGAGCGAACTGCGGATTTTCGCCCTAACAGTAACTCCGAGAGAAAAATCTCCCGCCAAAGAAGAATACAGCTGGGCTCCATTCGATGGCCCTCGCTTTCTGCATACCGAAAACAATACTAGTAATCTTGCCACGCTTTCCTGCACTTGGAATGCTCCGCGCACTCCCCGGCATCTTCTCGACACGCCTCTGCCGGCAGTGACTTACATGTATGCCCGCGGGCTTCAGCATATAGTGGAAAAACGCATCAAGACCCGTTTCTTTCAAGAAAATCTTCCTATTGCCGATGTCAGTTCGCGCTATTATTCCAGCGCATTTTCTTCCGGAGATGAACGCCACGAATTTTCTGTGAGTGTGGGTATGGAAGACCTCGAAATGGCCGTCATTTCTCTCGCTTCCATTTTCGCCGAATTAGACTCTAAAGGAGCTTATGCTGAGGAATTTCAAGATGCAAAAATGGCTATTCTTACCTCTTCCGGTAAGGCCTTGGCTACCCCTGTAAGCAATTCCGAGCTTGCCGAAGAGTGCGTTTCCTCTTTCCTTTACGGTACAAATTTGGCCTCTAATGAGGAGCTTGGCGCATTTTTCGAGCGTAGACAAATATCTCCCGAAAAGGAACTTTCGCTTTTTAACTCCTTTGCTTTCGCCTTGCTCGACTCTCATAAGGCTCTCGAAATTCGCTTCGACACACCTGCGGGCCCCATAGATGAAGCTGCGCTTTTGGGCACCTTCCATGCGGCTTGGGATATTGCGGCAGCTTCGCCGGTACAGCCGGAAATTTATCGTAAAAGTTATGGCGATACCCTTTCGCTGCTTCTACCCAAAAACAAGAAAAAAGTCAGCATAAAATCCACCGCCAAAGACCCCGTTACGGGTGGTAGCATATGGACCTTCTCCAACGGCACGAGGGTAATTTTCAAGAAGACAAATCAAAAGGGCATGCTCAATTACGGCCTGCTGCTTAAAGGGGGATATTCCTATGTGCCGGATATAGGCCCCGGCGAGAGCTCTTTTGTGGGAGATGTGATGGGGCTCTTCAAGGTGTCGGGCATGAACTCGCTCGACTTCCATAATATGTTGGATGCCAACGGAATAGAAATGCACGGCTCGGCCTCGCTAACCGATATGAAGCTGCTTGGTACGGCTCCTTCCGACAAGTTGGAATTGCTTCTCAAGCTGCTGCTTTCGTACTCAAGAGACCGTCGGCTCGATAAAGACGCCTTCGTCTATTACAAAGCCTGCGAAAAACTTCGTCAAGAGCGCACGCGCCTTTCCCACGACGGAATTATTGCCGCAATCGACAGCACCATGTGCCCCGACTATTACTATCCGGCCACCAAGAGTATAGATAAGCTTCGCGACGACCTTCCGGAAAGGGTAAACCGCTACCTCAATGCTGAGTTTGCAAAATTCAGTGATGGGCTTTTGGTGATAGTGGGAGATGTGTCTGAACCGAAATTGAAGAAAGTTTTAGGGCGCTATTTGGGCAATTTTATAGTAAGTTCGGCATTTAGCGTAAGGCCTAAGGTAGAATATAATTTAAGGCCGGGGTGGAATACTTATATGGTGGAAGCTTCGCAAAGTCGGGTGGGTAGCGGTGAGACATGTGTGAATGTTGGGATGGCCACGAGGCAGCCTTTTACAATCCGCAGCTACAATGCCTTTATGATAGCGTCGGTGGCCATGAAGAATGCCATAAGCGAAGCAATCGCTCCTTTGGGGATGTATGCCGAGGTGAGCGTTTCCGTACAAGTATTTCCGGCGGAAAGATTGGCTTTTTATGTAACCTGCCGTCCTTGTAGCGAGGATGGTCTTCCTGCGGGGATAATTCCGGCAACACCGACAAGAGTGCTGAGGGCCCTTAGGCGCAGCATCAGTAAAGTTTCGCGCGGTACCCTTTCGCAAAGCGAGTTGGAGGGGTTGAAGTCCACCTTGAGGAACGGAATGGCAACCAAGGTTGCGCAGCCGTCATTTTTAATTTCAGCCGTAATGATGAGGAACTCCGAGTGTAAAGATATTGTAAGTAATTATCAATCAGCTATAAATGCCGTGACTCTTGCAGATGTGAATGCCGTTCTGCACGAGCTCGACTTCGGCAGCAAGGTAGAATATATTATACGATAATGTCTCCAATGTTCCGCCTTCTTCTTTCGCCTTCTTCATATTCCACCTCCTCCTCCACCTCCTCCACCTCCTCCACCTCCTCCACCTCCTTCTCTATATTCTACCATCTCCATATTCTACCTCCTTTACATTCCATAATCTTCATATTCAACCGTTTCCACTTTCTTCATATTCCACCACCACCTTCTCCTCCTACTTCTTCTTCTTCTTCTTCTTTCCTCTCTATATTCTACCATTTCCGCCAAATTTAAACCAATACTCTAATGTCCCGATCCGTTTTAGGAAGAATAATACAGATAGGCAATGTGCTTATAAGTGAAGAGGTTGTAAGCGAATATTTTGCCTGCGATTACCCCGTATGCGGCGGCGTATGCTGCATCGAGGGGGATGCCGGCGCGCCTATGGAAGAGGATGAACCTAAGGGCTTGGAGGCCGATTATCCGAAGTTTTCGCCTTTGATGTCCGAGGCGGCTTGTAAGCGGGTGGATGAAGTCGGATTTTTTGAGCGGGACCGCGAGGGAGAACTCGTAACCCCCTGCATAGGTGGAGCCGGTGAATGCGTATTTTGCCGGATTGCACAACCCGAAAAATCGGCTCTTTGCACCATAGAGATGGCCGGTTGCGCTAAACCTATTTCCTGCGCCCTTTACCCCATACGGATCAGCAAAATGCCCGGAGGCGGCTTGGCCCTCAACCTTCATCGCTGGCAAATTTGCGCTCCCGCCTTCGAAAAAGGCCGCCGCGAAGGCATCCGCGTCTACCAATTCCTCAAAGCCCCCCTCATCCGCCGCTTCGGCCCCGACTTCTACGAAGCCCTCTGCACCGCCGCAGAGCATATTTTGTCGCTGTAAATAGTATTCCCGTCATTGCGGAGCGCATAGGCCTTTTTTGCCCAACCTCCTACATCTTCATCCTCCAGCTAAGTTGAAACAAAAGTCGAGCGTAAAATGGAACTCTCTGACTATCAAAGAAATGCTTAAAGAAGACTCCGTGATTTAGCTACTCTTCTTTTATGTTCTGCCTCATTATCAGCACTTTCCATTTTACGCTCAAGCCCCACCAAAAAAATGTAGGGCTTTGTCACTTTCGGCCTTTATTGCTTAAACATGAAAGACAACCGAAAGCAAGTTTAAGCGATTTAGCCCCTTTTTGCTTAACCCCTTCCCGTCTTCTACCATCCCACTCACATACAACCAAAATCGGGAAAAGACGGTTTCGTAGTGTAACATCTGAATTCTTCTTTTGGCGTGTGGGAAATAAGAGATATGAATGATAGGGCTTTTGGCTCCAAAGTGCGTAGTTTTTTTGCTATTTCCGCTATGCGCTTAATGCCATAGATAGATACAAGCAACTCCCAGTCTTTCATCCGGCCCAACTCCAGGACGCGCTGGACTATGTAGGGAGCATGGGCATCAAGGTCAATATTCTCTTTTGGAACATCCCAAAAAAGATAGTCGGAAAAAGCGGGAATATTGTTTCTTTCCTTCCTTCCTTCCTTCCTTCCTTCCTTCCTTGCTAATGTAATGATTTTTTGTGTAATGTTATTCTCATAAATATTATTAACTAAAAAATCTTTTCCGTGTCCACTCTGGATGTCTGCTGCAGTTTGCTGCAGAAAAAGGTAGTTATCCTCGAAAAAATGTAAATTTTCCGTATTTTATCCTCGAAAAAGTGTTTTTGCGGATAATAGCGGAGAATATCTAAGACGGTTTATTTCCACCCATAACCGGCCTTGCGGAGGTCTGATACGGATTTGAGCGGTTTACGCGGCTTGAGATATTGATTTATGAATCGGTAGGCATCTATTCGTATAGCGCAAGCTTCGTCGGTGTCGATGCGCTCGAACACATGAGCGCCGGGGAGCGGTTCGTAAACCTTATAAATAAAGTCCTTGCCGTTAGCCGTTAGCGCATCGGCCATTCTTTGTACTTCTGTCCAACTTACATCATCGTCGTTCTTGATAGTATTGAGCATCAGCGGAATCCGAATATCCTTAGCATAAGTTACAGGGGAGCGTCTTGCGTATTCCTCCGGAGCTTCCTCAGGAGTTTTGCCTATATGATAATCTGCCGTGAAGTAATCCGTATAATCGCTATCCTGATAGCTCAGACGATACGCCACATCGGAGACAGGCACGCCTGCAAAAGCGCATTTGTAGATATCCGGATATTTGGCTGCGCTCAACAAAGCTATCATTCCTCCATGGCTCCAGCCGAATATTCCGACTCTGTCCTTATCTACAATAGAATAATTCTTGAGCATGTATTGTGTTGCAGCCAGAACATCTTCAACCTCGGCTCCTCCATAATCTATGGCTTCATAGAAATCCTTGCCATAGCCTATGCTTCCCCTATAGTCGGGAGATATAACTATATAACCTTGCGCTATGTATTCCTTGATGATATGAGAGTACGCTGTGGTAAATGTGCCGTGAATTCCGCCATGTACAAACACAACTAACGGATACTTCTTGCTCTGCTTTGCATTCTTCGGGATGAATAAATAAGAATAGAAGATTAATTGGTTATCGGAGAGGCTGTCCAAAAATTCACAACCTGTTTGTTTCGGATTGGTCTTGGCGGGACCTGCAATGCGAACTTTATCGACAAAGGCCGCATCTCCGACCTTTTCGTACCAAAGTACATCCTCGATTTGTCTGCTTAAGAGTTCTATATCATGCCGAGTTGGCTGCGCACACAGAGATGCGGCAGCCAACAATGCGTAAATGATTGATAAAATTTTGATTTTCATTGGTTATTCATTAATGATTATTAAGGAAGAAATAATGCTTGGTATTATACCTCCCTATATCGCCTTCGTTTTAACCCTTAACCACTCGGCTACAGGTGCGGGGAGCTCGGGAGCCAACATGGAGTAGACTCGGGCGTTATAGGTGTTGAGCCAGTCCCGTTCGGCGGGAGTGAGCAGCTCCGGAACTATTGGAGAGGTGTCGAAATGGCAGAGTGTGAGAACCTCGAAGCGGCACCACTTGCCAAAGTCATTTGCGCCTGCATCTACGCAGAGGAGCAGATTTTCGTGGCGTATGCCGAACTGCCCTTCGCGGTAAATGCCCGGCTCATCGGAAATTATCATTCCCGGCTCCAAGCCTACGGCATTCATATTTTGGCGAACATCATGCGGCCCTTCGTGAACACCTAAGAACCAGCCTACGCCATGCCCCGTGCCATGCCCGAAATTGCGCTGCTTGGCCCAGAGAGGCGCTCGCGCTAAGGCATCCAATCTGCATCCGGGAGTACCGAGCGGGAACACCGACATGGCAAGCCCTATGTGCCCTTTGAGAACAAGGGTATAATCTTCCATTTCCAACGGCGTACATGGGCCGAGAGCAATGGTGCGGGTTATATCGGTGGTGCCTCCGAAAGAAGAGCCCGAATAGTATTGCCCTCCCGAATCGCACAAATAAAGACCTTGCGGCTTCAGCACGGGAGCGTTCGAATGCGGAGTCATGTAGTGCGGAAGCGCGGCGCCGGCGCCGTAAGCGGAAATAGTTTCGAAACTATCTCCTTGATATTCCTCCGCTTCTGCCCGAAGCGAACCCAACTTTACGGCGGCATCCCATTCGCTGACGGCCCTTTCGTTCTCCATGCACTTATCTATCCAATAAAGGAATTTTTCCATCGCGAGGCCGTCTGCAAAATGCGCCTGCCTCATGCCGGAAATCTCCACTCTGTTCTTTACCGCCTTCCATGCGGCTATGGGGTTAGGGCAATCTACAAAATCGGATTCGGAAACAATTTTATATAGATGGCGGTTCAGCACTCGGGAATCTATCATCAAAACCCCCTCGCAACTGCGCAAGGCCTCTTCTATCTCTGAATACGGACGCAATTCTATACCGTCAGCCCCAAGCTCATCGAAAGTAGCCTCGGTAGATTTGTCTTCTATCGGTCCCTTAAGCACATAAAAGTATGCATGTTCCTCTTCTACAAGCAGATAGGAAATAACGAGGGGATTATATTCTATGTCCGAGGCACGCAGATTCAGCAGCCAAGCGATTTCGTCCAAAGCCGAAATCAGGCACGAACTGCAGCCCTTGGAGGCCACAAACTCGCGCAGCCTCTGCAGCCTGTCGCTACGGCTTTCGCCGGAATTTACTGTAAATATAGGGGTTTGGGGGATTTTGGGGCGGTCGGTCCAGAGGATCGAAAGCAGGTCGGGTACGCTCACGATTTCGCAGCGTGCGCCTTTCTGCAAAAAGGCATTTTCTATTTCGGCGGCAAAAGAAGCGCTTACGCAATAGCCGTCTACGGCCAAAACAAAATCTTCCGAAAAATTTTCCGCAAGCCATTGCGGGATAGGAACTTGCTCTGGAACGCGCAGTTTATGAAGCTCTACTCCCGTGCCTTCGAGTTGCTCGTTAGCTTGAATAAAATAGCGGGTGTCGGTCCAAAGTCCGGCATGGTCCGGAGTAAGCACCACATCGCCGCATTCGCCTGTGAAACCGGTGAGCCATCTGACTTGTTTCCAGCGTTCTGCCGGATATTCGCTGGAATGAGGGTCGCTGCCCGTAAAAAGCACGGCATCCCAGCCGCGGCTGAGCATCAGCTTGCGCAAAGCTTCAATTCTATCTAAATATATCATGACGAAAAAATTATTCAATATCCTGCCAAGCGCCACATAACCCACAAATTTACTAATTTTGCAGAAGAATGAAAATAGGCGATATCGATTTAGGCCCGAAGCCCTTATTGCTTGCCCCCATGGAAGATGTCACGGATTTATCCTTCCGTCGCATCTGCAAGGAGCAGGGGGCCGATATGGTATATACCGAGTTCGTACCGTCGGAAGGCTTGGTGCGCGACGCCTCCAAGGCCATAGCCAAAATGTATACGCTTGAGGAAGAGGCCCCTGTGGGGATTCAGATATATGGTCATATACCCGAGAATATGGTAGATGCCGCTAAGATGGCGGATAGAGCGGCAGAGCTTGCCGGAGGGCATGGGGCGGATTTGATAGATATCAACTTCGGCTGTCCTGTAACGAAGATAGCGGGGCGCGGTGCGGGCAGCGGCATGATGCGTTATCCCGACAAGATGGTAGCCATCACCAAAGCGGTAGTGGAAGCGGTACCGGACAAACCCGTAACGGTAAAGACGCGCTTGGGTTGGGACGAAAACAGCAAGATAATAGTCGAGCTTGCCGAAAAATTGCAAGATGCAGGTATTCAGGCACTTACCATTCACGGAAGGACGCGCTGCCAAATGTATAAGGGCGAGGCGGATTGGAGTCTGATAGGAGAGGTTAAGCGCAATCCGCGCATGCACATTCCCATAATCGGCAATGGAGATATTGTAGACGGCCCCTCCGCAAAGGCCGCTTTTGATAATTATGGGGTGGATGGAATAATGCTCGGCCGCGCCACCTTCGGTCGTCCTTGGATTTTCCGGGAGATAAAATATTATTTAGAAAAAGGCGAGCCCATGCCTGAGCCTTCGGTAATAGAGAAAGTTGCTTTGGCCAAACGCCATTTGGAGCTTTCGCTCGAAGTAAAGGGCGAGCCGCGCGGCATTTACGAAATGCGCCGCCACCTCAGCTGCTATTTCAAGGCCCTGCCCGATTTCAAGGAAACCCGTATGCGTATGGTTACCACCCTCGACAGAGCCGAGCTCTTCGGCATTTTAGACGAAATCGCCGAGCGCTGGGGCGCTCTGTAACCTGCCGCTTTACATGGTGTAGTTTTCAGATAAGGTCCGAAATAATATCATCTGCAACAAAAAGACGATTTTCGGGGATTCTGTAATTTCCGTTCGGGAGCGCTTCCAAAAGAGAGCAATCGCGGCCTTCCAGCAGGTTCCCTGAAACGCCCTTGTCTGTTCTAAGACCTAACATTATCGTCTCTTCCCGTATCTCTTGCTCGGATAAAATTTCCGAGCCCTCTACATCCCAGCCGCTAATCTGTTTGGAATTCCAACTGCGGATTTGTGCACCGTCTTCTCCGATGCGCAGGCTGTGCGCTCCGGGTCCAAGCCCCACATAGGGAACTCTCTTCCAATAGGCGGAATTATGCAAGGCCTCATGTCCGGGGAGAGCCCAATTGGAAATTTCGTAATGATGATAGCCTGCGGTTTTGAGCGAGGTACAAAGAAATTCATATTGTTTTCGACACTCTTCTTCGGGAGCCTCATCTATCTTCCCATCTTCAATCAACTTCTCCAATGCGCTGCCCTCCTCTATACTCAGCTGATAAGCGGAAATATGCTCCGGCCTCCATTCAATTACCTCATCCATAGTCTTTTCCAAAATCTCCATAGACATATCCGGCACCCCCGTTATAATATCCACACTCCTATCTCCTTTAAGTAGGCCGAAGGCCTTACGGGCACCCGCGGCATTGTGGCGGCGGTTCATCCAACTTAGCATCTTATCATCCAAGCTTTGCACTCCCATCGAAAAACGCGTTACGCCTATTGCTCGCAGGGCCTCCACATAAGCATCCCCCTTATCTACAATATCTTCGGGGTTAACCTCAATGGTGAATTCGCGGTATGGCCCGAAACATCTGAGGGCATCGGCTATCCGCTTTAAATTCTCAAGCGGCAAAGCAGAAGGGGTGCCTCCGCCGATGTAAAGGGTGTCCATCCCTAAAGTGGCGGAGATTTCGCTGCGGCGAGCCTCGATTTCGCTCAGTAGCGAGCTGGTATAGCTTTGAAAATCAACGGCCTCTCTATTCCTGCATGGAATCTCCGAATAAAAATCGCAGTAGGTGCAGTAGCTGCGGCAGAAAGGCACATGAATGTAAATCATTCCGAACGGAAACGGGTCTCAAGCAAAGAAATCACTCTTACCAAATCCTTGACACGGCCTTCTATTTCGAAACCGGTCATGGAACGGGTAAAGCGTAGTCTGTCCTCATACATGCCTAATAGTCTTTGAAAAGGACTGCGCTTTACAAAACTCAGATTTTCCCCTTCCTCTTTTTCCAGCTTATAACCTCCGGCTTCCATAACCTCAATTACTCCCGGCCTGATTTGCTCATATTTGCCCATAATAATGGCTTTGCGTGTGCCGTAGCCAAGGGAAGGGTAGATTACCGAGAAGACACCAACTATTATGGCGATTTGCCAAATTGACTTGGTCCCGTTCCGGAAAATTTCGTCCACGCTGCCACCCACAAACTTGAAAGCGTAAAGTAAAAACACGAAAACAGTTAGAAGTATGGCTATGTACAAGAAGTACTTTAGAGCCCGGATTATGTATTTCATGCCACAAATTTATTATTTTTGCAGTTTGAAACAAAACATTTTAGAATTATGACAAATAGAGAAGATCCGCTCGAAAGGCTCGAGCGTCAGGAACAAGAAAAGAAACAGCGTCAAGACAGCCTGCGCAAAACCACTGTCATATTAACCATTATTGCGGTAGTTTTAGCTTTGGCGCTTGCCTTTGTATATATTCAAAGAACCAGGTTGGTTAATGACTTGGAGGCGGAAAAGGCGGACCTTACCGAACAGGTTGTGGCTCTTCAGAGCGATTATCAAAATCTTTCCAGCGATTATGATGTAATCAATGCCCAACTCGACTCTTCCCGCGAGGAGGTTGCTCAATTGGTGGACCGCATAAAAAAGACTCAGGCCGTAGACCGCGCGAAAATGCGTCAGTACGAGAAGGAACTCGGTACTTTGCGAAGCATAATGCGCAGCTATATAGTGCAAATCGACTCTTTGAACACCCTCAACCGCAAACTAACGGTAGAGGCCGCAAGCGCCCGCAAGCGTGCGGAAGAGGCCGGCAAACTCAATGAAGAACTTACCGCTCGGGTGGAAACCCTCTCAGGCCAGGTGGCGGCAGGCTCTATACTCAAGGGGCGCAACTTCAGTCTCCATGCCTATAATCAGAGCGACAGGGTTACCGACCGCAGCGGCCGAGTGGTGCGCATGATGCTCAGTCTCACCTTGTCCGAGAACGAGCTCGCTCCGAGAGGCCCGATTCGCGTATATGTCCGCGTTACCGACCCCGAGGGCTTTTTGTTGCAGGACGGCACCAATGCCAGCTTTAACTTTAATGGCGAGGCCATGGTTGCAACCGCATCGCGCGAAGTGGATTACACCGGTTCCGATGTGGACCTTTCCATCTACATAAATAATATTCCGGAATACGTCAAAGGCGTTTATACGGCCGAAGTTTACACCGAACAAGCCATGCTCGGCAAAACTGAAATTCTGTTAAGGTAGATTGGGATTGTCGGGGTAGAATTAGAGCTTTTCCAATTCTTCAATCAGGGCCGCCTGCTCTTCTTCGGAGCCAAAGGCGGCCTTTATTGGCTGTACAAACAGGCGTTCACGAATTTCTGGTGGAAGCTCGCCGCAATCCAAAAGGCGCTGGGCATCTTTTTCGGTGGTTACCAATACTGATGTGGGATAGCGGTTGGCGGCTGCGGTTATGCGCTCGATGTCGGAGCGGGAGTATTTGTGATGATCGGGGAAAGAAAGAACTGAAACGATTTTATAACTGTCGCTCAACCAAGCCCTCAATGGAGCATCGTTTGCTATTCCGGTGAAAAGCACCACGCTTTTGGAATAGCTGTATCGCGCATCCGCCTCAGGAAAAACCGATTCCAAAGAGCAATAATCTATATAAGAGAACAATAGTTTCAGGGTTTTCTCCTCAGGAGTAATGGCTGTGCAGGAAGATGCATCATAGCTATGCAGACACAGTTTTTCCGCAAAATGGGCTTTTTCTTCGGAGTCCATGCCTCTCGGGCATTTGGATACGATTATAATTTCGGCATCGAAAATCCTTTGCGGTAGATCGCGAAGGCGTCCGAAAGGCAGCAGTGAGTCGGAGAATACGGGCCTCGAATAATCCACCATCACTATATTCAGATTGGCACGCAGGCGATTATACTGGAAGGCATCGTCCATCACTATAATATCCGCACCCTCTTCTACGAGCTTTGCGCAGCCCCTCACTCGGTTTTTGTCCACTGAGACGCTTACTGCAGGGAATTTCTTTTTTATTTGCAAGGCTTCATCCCCTGCAAAACTTGCGGTGGAAGAGCATAAAACCTGTTGATAACCCTTGCTGCGGCGCTTGTAGCCTCTTGAAAGCATAGCCAAATTAGAGAGCCCCCAACGATTGGAATTTTGCAACAAGCGTAAAATCAGCTCGGTATGAGGAGTCTTGCCGGTGCCACCAACAGTTACATTCCCCACACATACGGTTGGAATATCTGCATGTGGAGCCAAGCGCCAGCGTTTCGCCCGAGCCTTAAGTATTTGTCTGTAGATAGACACCTTAAACGGTGAGGATTTCCTTTTCTTTTGCGGAAACCAATTCGTCGATTTCCTTGATGTTATTGTCGGTGACTTTTTGCACCTCGACTCTTGCTTCTTGTTCGGTGTCCTCGCTCATCCCTTCATTTTTCTCAGCATATTTAAGGGCATCCATAGCTTCGCGGCGGGCATTGCGCACAACCACTTTGGCGTTTTCTCCGGCAGCCTTGGCTTTTTTAACCAGGTCTTTACGGCGCTCTTCCGTAAGAGCGGGTACAGTGCAGCGGATAATATCGCCATTGTTCTGTGGAGTAAGGCCGAGGTTGGCATCTATTATAGCCTTTTCTATTTTGGGCATCATTCCCTTATCCCAAGCTTGGATAATAAGCGTCTTCGCATCGGGCGCAGAAATCGAAGCTGTTTGGGGAAGGGGAGTGGGAGTGCCGTAATAGTCAACAATTACATTATTGAAAATAGAGGGATTGGCCTTGCCGAGCCGGTAAGTCTTGAGATCTTCTTCCAAGAAAGAGACGGCATCCTTCATTTTTTCATTGATGTCTTCTACAATTTGTTTTGCTTTAGCTTCTAACATATCGATTTGTTTTTTATGCGTGTACTATTGTGCCTATTTTTTCGCCTTCAAGCAGGCGGATAAGCGAGCCTTTCTCATTGATATTGAACACTACGACCGGTACCGGGCCCTGTTCGCAAAGTGCGAAAGCGGTCTGGTCCATTACATGAAGACGGTTTACCAAGCACTCGTGGAATGTTATTTCATCATATTTGCGGGCATCGGGATCTTTTTCAGGGTCAGCTGTATAAACGCCGTCCACGCGGGTGCCTTTCAGCAGGGCATCCGCTCCGATTTCGAGCGCCCTGAGGGCTGCGCCGGAGTCTGTGCTGAAGAACGGGTTGCCCGTACCGCCTGCTATAAGGCTGACGCCTCCTTCTTCCAATACTTTTACGGCTGATTCGCGCACATAACCTTTCGCGATAGGCTCCATAGGCGTAGCGGTAAACACCTCTGCATTAATACCTTCTGACCTTAGGGCAGATGCCAGCGCAAGCGAATTGATAACGGTGGAGAGCATGCCCATACGGTCTCCGGTCACCCTGTCGTAACCCTTACCTATGCCTTGAATACCCCGGAAGATATTACCTCCGCCGCTCACTATTGCAATTTGATATCCTTTTTTAACTGCCAAGGCAATTTCATCGGCGAATTTTTTAAGGCTCTGCTCGTCTATTCCTTTGCCTGTGGAACCGCCGAGACTCTCACCGCTGATTTTCAATAAAACTCTTTTATACATTTTCAAATACAATTATTCAATTTATTGTCATTTTCTTTTTTTAATGACCCCTCAGCCTTCAAAATGCGCTTCTTTGGTAAATACAAAAATACAATTTGATTATTCAGTGTTAATCGGGAACAAAAATATCTGAAAATTCGCAAACTTGCAAGATTTAATCTATATTTGCACCACAAAGCATTAAAATTCCTTCAAGATGTTCATGTACAATTCCTCAATCGGGAAGAAATTCGTTCAGGCCATAACCGGCGCTTTCCTCATCCTTTTCTTGCTTCTGCACGGCACAATTAACTTTCTATCCGTGATAGACAGCTTCACAGGCTCTTTCGGCGCCCCCAATGGTTTATTCCAAAAAGGTTGCGACTTCATGGGACTTCCGATAGTTACCATTATGGTTCCCGTTCTCGCTCTGGGCTTCGTGATTCATATACTTTATGGGCTTTGGCTTGAATATATCAATATCAAGTCACGCGGCGGCCTCAAACGCTATAAGGTTGCAAATAAAGGTGCAATCGACAGCTGGAGCTCTAAAAATATGGTGATACTCGGCATCCTGATAATAGGTGTTTTAGCATTCCATCTCACCCACTTCTGGGCAAAGATGCAGCTCCAAGACTTTATAGGAAGGGATCAGGAAAACCCGTACCTGCTCCTGCTCTTGACATTCAAGAGCCCTGTATTGTTAGTTTGTTACATAATTTGGTTTGTGGCTCTGTTCCTGCATCTTACACACGGTTTTTGGAGCATGTTCCAAACCATTGGCTGGGGCAACAAGAAGTGGTTCCCGCGCCTAAAGGTGATAGGCATTATAATTGCCGCCCTTATCTTCTTGATGTTCACCGCTATAGCTATAAATGCCTTTATTCAGGCAAACTTTCTTAATCCCGAGTTGATTAATCATTTGTAGCGCAGTTATTTTTTGATTTTTACAAATATTTATTTACCTTTGCGGTCCCCTAATTTTATGGGGGTCGCAATTTTTTATAAATTAATTAAAGATCAAGACAGTGGACACACTAAGCTACAAAACAGTATCGCTGAACAGCGCAACTGTAGACAAGCAGTGGTTTGTGATTGATGCGACGGATTTGGTACTTGGTCGTTTAGCTTCAAGGATTGCTCTTATCCTACGCGGTAAGAATAAGCCCGGATTTACTCCTCACGTAGACTGCGGAGACAATGTCATCGTGGTGAATGCGGACAAGGTGGTCCTTACAGGCAAGAAAATGACCGATCGCGTGTATCTGCGCCATACCGGCTATCCAGGCGGACAGCGCTCTACCACGCCCGAAAAAATCCTCGCTTCATCTCATCCCGAAAGGCTTGTGGAGAGAGCAGTAAGGGGTATGCTTCCCAAGAATCGTCTTGGTGCCAAGCTGTTCGGCAATCTGTATGTATATACGGGTCCCGAGCATCCGCATCAGGCACAAAACCCCAAAGAAATCAAATTAACAGAAATTTAAACAGAGCAAATGGAAAAGACACACGCCCTTGGAAGACGTAAAGCAGCTGTTGCTCGCGTTTATCTCACAGCCGGCAAAGGCAACATCACCATTAACGATCGCCCGATTGAGGAGTACTTCAAAGAAGAATCTTATCGCTACATCGTTAATCAGCCTTTCGCTGTTACCTCCACGGAGGGCCATTTTGATGTCAGCGTCAACATAGTTGGCGGCGGCATTAAAGGCCAGGCTGAGGCCGTAAGGCTCGGTATCTCCCGTGCCCTTTGTGAGATAGACCAAGAAGCCTACCGTCCTACTCTTAAGGAGGCAGGTTTCCTTACACGCGATGCACGAGTGGTGGAGCGCAAGAAGCCGGGTCAGCCCGGAGCACGCCGCCGCTTCCAGTTCAGCAAGCGTTAACAGCACTTTACAATTCAGCACAGTTGCGGTTTAAACCCTTTACAGGATAGTTGCTGCACTGCGAAAAAGGTCGGGGACCGGCCAGGCCGCTACTCCGCCTTGAAGAAAAGAGACCCGGCAAATCCGGGACAAAAACAAAACAAACAACAACATTAATTTAAAAATGTCAAGAACAAATTTCCAAGAACTGCTTGATGCAGGCGTTCACTTCGGGCATATGGCACGCAAGTGGAATCCTAAAATGGCTCCGTACATTTTCGATCAGAAAAACGGAATCCACATTATAGACCTGCACAAGACTATCGTAAAGATAGAAGAGGCGGCAGAAGAGATGAAAGCCCTTGCAAAGTCGGGCCGCAAAATTCTTTTCGTTGCCACAAAAAAACAGGCAAAAGATGTAGTGGCCCAAAAGGCAAGCGAAGTCGGAATGCCTTATATAACAGAACGTTGGGCAGGCGGTATGCTTACCAACTTCCCAACCATCCGCAAGGCCGTCAAAAAGATGAGCGTCATCGATAAGATGCGTGAGGACGGCACCTTCGATAAGCTCGCAAAGCGCGAGCGTCTTCAGGTAACCCGTCAAAGGGAGAAACTTGAGAAAAACCTCGGAAGCATCCGCGACATGAGCCGTCTTCCCGCCGCTTTATTCGTTGTCGATATACAAAAGGAAGCCAATGCTGTTAAGGAGGCAAATCGTTTGAATATACCGGTATTCGCATTAGTTGATACATGTTGCGACCCCGCTCCCATTGATTACGTAATTCCGGCAAATGACGATGCCACCAAGAGCATAAGTTATATTCTCTCCGCTCTTTGCGAAGCTATAAGGGAAGGCCTGGAAGAGCGCAAGCTTGAAAAGGACAAGGATGTAGATGAAGATTCCGATGCGGCAGATGAAAGACCTGTAACAAAGACTCTCCGCTCCCGTCGTGGCCCCAAGGCCTCCAGAAATGAAGAGGAAGAAGTTGAGGATATAGACGAAATGCCTGTTAAGGAGAAGATTGCCAAGGCAAAGAAAGCTCCAAAGGTAGAAGAAGATTTTGAGGAGGTAGAAGCTCCTAAGGCAAAAAAAGCCGCCAAGGCGGAAAAGGCTCCGAAGGCAGAAGCTCCCGTTAAGGTAGAAAAGACTCCGGCTAAGGAGAAGGCTGCAAAGGTAGAGGCTCCGAAAGTAGAGGCCCCAGCTAAGGAAGAAGCTCCTGCTAAGAAAGAAGCCCCTGCTCCGGCAAAGGAAAAGCCCGCCAAGGTAGAAGAGGCTCCTGCTCCGGTTAAGGAGAAGGCAGAGAAAGTGGAAGCCACCGCTAAGGAGGAAAAGGCAGAAGCCCCCGCCAAGGCAGAGGCTCCTAAAGCTGAGAAAGCCCCTGAGGCCCCGAAGGCAGAGGCTCCTAAAGTAGAAGAAACAAAAGCAGAATAATCCTTAATACAAAAAAGAATTATGGCAAATATTACCGCAGCAGACGTAATGAAGCTCCGCAAGATGACATCAGCGGGCATGATGGATTGCAAGAACGCCCTTATTGAGGCTGACGGCGATTTCCAGAAAGCCGTGGATATTATCCGCGAAAAAGGCAAACTCGTCGCAGCTAAACGCGCCGACCGCGAAACCTCCGAGGGTGCGGTTGAGTCCCGTATCGATGGAGGCAAGGGAATCCTTGTGGCTCTTGGTTGCGAGACCGACTTCGTTGCCCGTACCGAAGGCTTTCAAGCCCTCGTTCAGAGCATCGCAGACGTCGCTATAAAAGAATTTCCCGCTGATGCCGATGCCCTCAAGGCATGCAAAATGGCAAATGGCGAAACTGTAGAAAAAGAGATTGAGGTCTTTACCGGCAAAACCGGCGAAAAGCTTTCCCTTGTTTATTACGGCAGGGTAGAAGCTCCCTTCATCTATACTTACCTCCACAAACTTACCGGCAAACTCGGAGCCCTTGTAGGCTTCAATAAAGAGGTTCCGGAGGATTTGGCGAAGGGTATAGCAATGCAAGTGGCTTCCATGAATCCTATTGGCATCTATCCCGAAGATTGCTCGCAAGAGATATTAGACAGGGAGTACAAGGTGGCTGTAGAGAAGACTAAGGAAGAGTTGGTTCAAAAGGCTATAGATGCTGCTTTGAACAAGGCCGGCATCAATCCCTCCCATGTTGACAGCGAGGCTCACATCGACTCCAACACTGCCAAGGGCTGGATTACTCCTGAGCAGGCCGAGCAGGCTCGCACCATCATCAAGACCGTCGGAGAAGAGAAGGCAGCAAGCCTTCCCGCCCCCATGGTAGAGAACATCGCCAAGGGTCGCGTGCAGAAATTCCTTAAGGAAAGCACGCTCACCGAGCAGGAATATCAGATGGCAGGAGACAAGACTATCGTAAAAGACGCTATTGCCAAGGTGGATAAAGAAGCCAAGGTTGTAGACTTCAAGCGCATCAGTCTCAGCGACTAAAATCTTTAGGCACAAGCCTTTAAAACACTCATTTAGCATGGGGCCGACTAAAAAGATATTTTAGTCGGTCTCTTTTTTAGCCGCTCTCTTTTTTAGTCACCCTCTTTTTTAGCCGCTCTCTTTTTAGCCGCTCTCTTTTCAGTCACCCTCTTTCCGTTTATTAAACAGAATGTTTTATCGCCGCTTTTGGTTGACTTTCATGGTAAGCGCTTGCTTATCACCAGCTATCGCATAGCTTTCACTTTGCGAGCGCTTTGTTATCGCCTCACCATAACTTGCCCATCGCTTGGTCCTCACTTGCCATCACTTTCCTATCACTTGCCCCGCGCCTGGCTCCCACTTGCCATCACTTTCCTATCACTTGCCCCGCGCCCTTCCATCGTTTTACTTCATGGTATGACAAAAAAGGCCTAAAACGCCGTAGCCCCTAGTTTTTTTGTAGGGGGGTATGACGGAAACGGCCCAAAATGCTTTATCATGAAGCGAAATTTAGAGGTTGCGGTGATTTTGGAGGTAGGGGTCAAGCAGAAACCGCCGAAAATGCTTTATCATGAAGCGGAAATTAATTGCTAAAACCGCACTGCAAGGGTAAGTTCAATATTCCTGCCCGGATAATATTTGCGTACAATTTGTTCCACCTGTTTTTGGGTGCCGTTCGGAAAAATTACGTCCGCAAACTGAGCATACAACACAGGACCATTTACGATATTGCGCAGACTGCACTTGAGTTCCAAATACTTTCCAAAACCCTTTGACAGGGTCAAGTCGACGTCATCTCTGGGCATTTCGTAACTATCAGGAACCTTTGCGTTCTCATCGCTTCCGGACGTGCCTTCACTTCTCCCGACACCTATAATCCTCTTGCCTATCCTGTTATATAAGAGCGCTGCGCCTATTTTCAATTTTTCGTTGCGATAGAACAACCCTGTGTTGACTAAATATGGCGACTGCCCCTGCATCGGACGGTCTTGTTCCTTGCTGCCCGGCTCAAAGCGAACATGGCTGCTTATCAGCGCTCCATTGAAACTCCAGTTCAACCCATAAAGTCCTATAAACGAAAGGTCCTTTCGTATGTCGAGCTCCAAGCCGTAGTTGTTTGCAGACAAGGCATTCTTGTAGGAGTAAACTAAATCCGTTCCACCTGCAACGGTATATGTCCATTCGATGGGGGATACAAACTGTTTGTTGAATAATGCGAGAGAGATTTGTTCCGCCTTACTCGGATAATATTCATATCGCAGATCAATATTGTCGACATAGCAGTTCTGCAATTCCGTATTTCCCTGGACGCTTGATGCAAGGTCGAAATCATAATACACAGAGGAGGACAACTCTCTGAACTCAGGGCGGTTGACGCTTCTGCCGTAACTGAATCGAAACTGATGCTTTTCGTTTATCCTATATGTTGCACTCAGCGACAGAAACAAGTCGCTGTTCACATATGCACGCTCAGATGGGGATGGCTCGTAGTCTCTCGTGTTGGAAATCAGCGTCATCCTGTTGTATTCATACCGCAGACCGGCGTTGATGTCCAATTTTTTTATCGGTAAGTGGATGCTTGCGTATGCAGCCCCGAGTATATTGTTGCTGCTGTAATTGTTGCGCATATGAACCTGTTCAAGCAAATGCAATGCGTCTTCGCCGAAATATTGGGAATCGCTAAGCAATGCGGGCACATCCATATGTTTGAAGTTGTCGGGAAGGGAGTTGTCCCCGGGGTTCCAGTTATAAATAAAATCGCGTGTAGTGTACTTTCTGGTGCGATACTCTCCATACAAACCGGTCTTTAGTTTGGGAGAGATACCGGCGATTTCCATGCTTTGGACATCATTCACGTTTAGTGATGAGATGTGTTCATCAAGCCTAATCCACTCCCTTGAAACATCATTTCCGGTATTGAGGGCATATACATCGTTTTCTATCGAATCATCTATAAGATATCTTCTCCTGTCCGGAAGTATGCTGTTGGAGTAGGAATAACCGGCATTCCAGTTTAATTCGTTGATAGAGAAAACATGATAGCCGGTTATCTGACTATTGTATGTAGCTCTGCTGCGGCGATAATATTCGGCGGATTTTTCCATATTTGCCTGAGCGCTCACTCCTCTTCTCCATGTGTATTTGTCTGTCTCAAGCAGGTTGAATATATTCTTGAACCGGAACTTGTTGCGGCCATCCCGAGTCAGCCAGGTAGCATTGCACATGGCTCCGAAACGCAGGTTGTGACTATACTGGTCGTCAATCGAATGGCGCAGATAGTTCGATTTGTCATTTGCTGCGTCATAGATTCCGAAGAGATTATTAAGCATTCCCATGTAGGTCTTATAGCCTGAAGTGAAATTTGCTGTAGCGATAAGGCCGATTTTATTGCCCTTGGCATTCCAGGAACGGCTATAGTCCGCCGAAGCCTTTATGTCGCCTATAGGCCTGATGGTGCGTAACCGCCATTCATTGTCGAGTCCTTCACTGTTCAAGTCGGCTCCGCCTCCTGGCAGTGGCGCCAAGTCCGCATTGATGCCGCCTCTGAGTTGCCGGAGGGAACTGAGCGGGCTTGAAAAATCGCGGAATGAGGAGCAGCTGTTGTAATTATAGCCGAAAGATATTCCGCCACTGTTTTCTTCGGGAATTTCTTTTGTGTTGATTATAATGAATCCACCTGTGTAGTCCGACGGATATTCAGCGTCCATAACTTTGACGATGGTCAGATTGTCGATTTGCGAACTCGGTACGATGTCGAAGGAGAACGCCCTGGAATCGGGCTCGCTGCTGGGAACTGCACCACCGTTAATCCAAACGTTGTTGTATCTCTGTGAGAGGCCTCTGACCATGACGAACTTGTCGTCTATTATACTTACGCCCGGGATTCTTCTTATTACTTCTCCGGCATTGGAATCCGGAGTTCGTTTGATTTCTTGCGAAGAGATGTTGCTGATAATGAGCGAACTACCCTTTATCTCCCGAAGCATAGCCAATTCAGTATTGCTCCTCAACACAGAAGCAACGTTCGCCCCCTCCAACTGCTCGGCGTCCTCTTCCATTTCAATAGTCAGCACCGCTCCCGATGGCACATCAGTCAAAGTCAAGTCCTTATAGAACAAGTATTTCACGAAAAGGGTGTACTTGCCTTCCGAGGACAACCCTTTAATCTCAAATCCCCCGTCCATATCCGTAACAGCTGCGGTTCCGGTACCGGCCACCTGAACCGTAGCGCTTATCAGAGGTTCTTTTGTTGACTTGTCAATAATCCGACCTCCGATACTTTGTGCAAAAGACAGGGCTGGCTTTAAAACAAGCAGCCCTGAGATTATTGATAGCTTTAAGATATTATTCATATTAAGCTGGTTCCGCGCTACAAGCGCACCCAAGGCTTTAAGGTATTATTAATATTCAGTATTCTGGGGGTCAAAATTGGTCCAGCCGTTTGTCCAGTTGTCTTTCGCACCAAAAGCGCCTATGTAGTTGGTCTTTTCAAACCAATTGTTTACGTTTTTGAAGGAAGCGGCCGAAAGAACAGGACTTGACGCCTGGGGAACGAAATTATTGTCCAACTTCAGCGAAGCAATGTCAGCTTCATATTTATTCCCGCTCTGAGCGAGGAACCAACGACCGGAGAACGAGGTTTTCGTATTGTCGAAAATAGGCTTTTGGTTGCTGTCATAACCGCTTACAAGTACGTCGTCATATACTTTGTTGGCATCGGTTCCAACCACATCCATTCCGGCAAACCAGACATTCTGAAGTTTAATCTCGCCATTTTCTGCCGCCGTTGGAGTATTGCCTTTTTGTCCGTCAAGAATGAGTCCGATAGGCCAGCCGATGGCTATAGAATTGATGCAGTTGAGTTTTGAACCGCGGCGGATTTGCATAGCGGACTGGAAGCGCCCAAGTGCAGAACCGTTGTTGGGGAAATAGCTCCCACCGTTGATATAATCTACGGTGTTTACGAAGGAATTGTCAAGTTTCGGACCTACCAAAGTCATGTTCGAGAAGGTTGCAGTCGTGAATGGACTTATCGCCGAGCCGTCCGCGCAGTTATCGCTTTCAAAACTATTGCTCTGAGATGCGTCTGCAATGCGCGAATCCCTTATGGAAAGACCGAACTGCACATTTCCGGAATATCCGTTATCCGTATCGAAATCATCGTCCCACCCTTTATATGCAATCAGATATTGGCAATTTACTCTACCTCCGAACCATTCGAAGGAATCGTCGTTGGTATAGCTGACTTGAACATGGTCAATTTGGGTGCCGGAGCCCACCGAGCCCATTGTGAGGCCGTTTATCTCCTTGTCCTTTTCAAAAGGATAGCCTGCGAATTCGATTCGTACATAACTGAGTATTCCGGAATTGTCGTTTTCTATATTGCCGCCGTGCTTGGTGCGGGGGCCGCCCTCAATCTGCATTTCCTGCTGATTATTGGGGGCCTTGCCGCACAATATGATTCCGCCCCAGTCACCGGGCTTGCGGCTCCCGGCGGGTTGGGCCGATGTAAAGACAATAGGCTCTGTAGCGGTTCCACGGGCGATGAGTTTTCCTCCGCGCTCTGCGATGAGAGCCGCCTTGGTAATCTTGTCACCTTTAATAACAGAGCCTGGTGCAATAGTGAGTTCTGCTCCATTTCCTATATACACCCATCCTTTTAAAAGATATGTCCCCTTTTTCAGGGTCTGTTTTCCGGTAAATACGAATTCTTGATCACCGTCTCCTATTTCCTTTCCTTCATGATCTTCTTGCCCATTGGTAAATAGAATATGGTCACAAGACTTTATGCCGCCGTCAGTAGACCATTTATAAGCTGTCTCGGTAGATTCTTTTTCTTTGGTGTCTTTTTCGCAGCCGATTAAAACTGTCGCTGCACAGAGGATTAACATCCATCCTCCAATCATTCTTTTTTTCATCTTAAACATACTGTTGATTTTTCAGTCCCGAATATCAGCAAAGAAATATTGATAACAATGTTTTCAGAAGCGACCGACCACTGATTTAACTGATTGTTATCCGAAATTTAGCGGCAGTTAACTAAAACTTCATAAAGTTAACGGTCCCGTAACTTTCGGAACTTGTTCCTCTTTTTCACTAAAAAGCCCGACAATCCTGACGACCCGCATGAAATAACTGTTTCCGTTACCACTGATGACGGATGCACTTTCACCTCTTCCTGCACGATTGATTTTAGTTATTAGAATACTCGACTAGCATGAGGGTGACTAAAAAGTCAAACAGACTTTGAGGTCACCCTCTTCGTTTATCAAACAGAATTTCTTATCGCCGCTTTTGGTTGACTTTCATGGTAAGCGCTTGCTTATCACCAGCTATCGCATAGTTCTCGCCTAACCCTCACTTGCCCATCGCTTGGTCCTCACTTGCCCATCGCTTGGTCCTCACTTGCCCATCGCTTGGTCCTCACTTGCCATCACTTTCCTATCACTTGCCCCGCGCCCTTCCATCGTTTTACTTCATGGTATGACAAAAAAGACCTAAAACGCCGTAGCCCCTAGTTTTTTTGTAGGGGGGTATGACAGAAAGGGCCGAAAATGCTTTACCATGAAGCGAAATTTAGAGGTTGCGGTGATTTTGGAGGTAGGGGTCAAGCAGAAACCGCCGAAAATGCTTTATCATGAAGCGGAAATGAAGGCTACGAAGGCGGAATAGAGAAGTTGCGACGATATTGGGCGGCTGAAAGGCGGAACGTAGGTTTGGCGAAGGCGGAAAACCTTTCCTTATTGCAAGGAAACGCCAGGTATCAGCGAGCGGTCTTTAGTTTTTTTGCATTTCAAAAAATATCTCGTAACTTTCTGGCGAGAAATAAAAAGGCAGAGGCGTAAATACGAAAAATAAAGAGGCAGAGGCGTAAGTACGAATAATAAAAAGGCAGAGGCGTAAGTACGAATAATAAAGAGGCAGAGGCGTAAATATGAATAATAAAGAGGCAGGGGTGTAAAAAGGCAATAAATCACTTTCAAGCGGGAAATAGAGAGGCGTGGGCGCAAGAATAATTAATCGGCAGGCGCATAAGTACGAACAATCAATAGGCATAAAAAGACAATAATTTATGACAAGCAACGCAAATAAATTCCTATTGCTTTTAGCAGGCTTGCTTTTGATAGGAGCCTGTAACAAGGCCACCGAGGTATATACCGATTCTTTTGTGATGAATTATTCTATTCACGATGGTATAGAGCTGGCATATGAGTTGGAGCCGGGCACGGCTCAACATGGTTTGAAACTTCGTCTTAAAGAACCGGTCAAGCATGTGGGATATAATTCAGAGGGGGCGGACAAGCAGTTGTATGATAATCTGCGTGAAAAACATAACGACATTTCTTTCTCCCGAAGGGTACTGCTTTATAATGGAGTAGGAGGCGCCGGCGCCATGTATCCCGATTATACTTCCATTACGGTTACCAGCGATTCAAATTTTGACAATGCGCATCCGGCAGGCACTTCTCTCAATGACCTTATAGATTGTAAATATCAGTCCTCATACCTATATGTTATCGGCGGTTATGCAGATGAGTCGCTGCTTGAGATAAAAACGAAAGCTCTTGAAGATGTCGTCCCTAACGATTTAACCATGCTTGCGCGCCTTAATCTATATTTTACCAAGAATCCCGCTAAACTAGATAACCCGCATAACATCAGCGTTTCCATTTCCACTGATGACGGACGCACTTTTACTGCATCCTGTACGATGAGTTTCAATCAGTAAAAACAGACAGGCTCGAACCTTCCAAAATACTAACTTCAATTGCACGGTAGTTCTTTTGTTCCGCCGTGTATTGATTTTTAATGAACGTCTGCGGATTCATTGCCACAAGCGGAAAACACGAACTCTGCACCTGCACCATGATGCTGTGCTCTGTCGCAAAACGGTGGCATATATCCATCATTGTAAAATCCAATTCAAACGGCTTCCCGGGCTCCAAAGGCACCGGATGCTCCATCCCATGACGCCTACGGGCAGGCATCACCTCCAAGCGCACAAGCGTTTGCGTACCGTCCGGCGCCACATCAATCAGTTTAACTATAAAATCGGCATCGCTTCCCGATACTTGTGCCTTAAGATGCACCTTTACCGGCCCTATTGCCAAAAGAGCTTCTTTCAATGGCTCTTGCACAATGCGGCAAAGGACATCGGGGCGCTGCGATGCGAAATTCTGCGGAGCCCACATATAGGGCTTCTCGCGTTTGGGGGCATCCGACTCCATATATGGCACCGGCTCAAATGGGTCCGAAATATAAGTTCCGGGAGCAATCGGAAAAGTCTTCATCTCTCCGAGCACAGGGTCTTCTATCATCTTAAAACCATCTTCCATCGGCCCCGGCTCCGATACCCCCGTCGGCATCCACAACTCCCTCCATTCCGGTAAAGAATCTTTATCTTCCAAATAATAGGCAAAGAAGGGATATTCTATCTCCTCCAGATAATAATCCACCTTTTTCCAGCCTCCGTGCGTCCAAGGGCCATAGACAAAGCGGCAGTCAGCTCCGGCCTCCTTATAGGCCTTATAAGTATGCAGCGTGCCCCAGGTATCTTCCGCATCATACAGGCCTCCAACCACCAATATCGCCGGCTTTATATTGCGCAGGTGCCTCAGGGGATTGCGCTCTTTCCAAAAATCATCATAATCGGGATGCTCCTTAATCGCATTCATGAACGGCAGGGCATCTCCAAAGTCATCCCAAACCTGCCGCATGCTTTTCCCCTTGAAGAATTCATAGATGCTTTGGTCTTCAGGAACTTTTGTGATGCTCTCCCGCGAATCGGGAGTGGGGTTGAGTTTGGGAAGAAAGAAGAAGCCTCCGAAGCCGTACATGTCCGCGAGTGAAAATGCACCGCGGCGGTGGGCATCATCGCCCATCCACCAGTCGGTTACAGGCGCCTGAGGGCTGACGGCTTTAAGGGCGGGATGTCCGCAAAGAGATGCCAAAGTGGCGTAAAAGCCGGGATAGGAAATTCCGTAGATGCCTACTCGGCCGTTGTTTTGAGTATTGGCAAGGAGCCATTCAATGGTATCGTAGCTGTCGCTCACCTCATCTACCGGGCCACCGACGGGCCTGACATCTTCAAATTCCCCCTCAGACAGATAGGTACCTCTGACATTCTGATAAACAATAATATAGCCGTTATCTGCATACATGCGGAAATTGTCCCTTATATCCCCTGGCCCTCCCGTTCCGAAAGGGTTGCAGGGGTAGGGGCTGCGCTGCAGGATTATCGGCCTTCCGCTCAGGCCTTCAGGCTCATAAACCGCTGTATAAAGATGCTTCCCATCCCTCATCGGCACCATACACTCGCGCTTGGTATAAGTGTATTTCCACCAGGGTTTGCGAAGCACTTTTATACCTGCCGCTGTTCTCCAACGGGCGCAATAGGCGGCGACGCTCAAAACAGACTTGCTTCCATCCTTATGCCTCAGTCGTCCGTCAGAGGTAAGAGTGCCGGTATAAACAACCTCTCCCGAGGGCTTGAAAATAAGTATGGTATCTCCCTCGCGTATCTCCTTGGGCGGCAGACAATTTTTTATCTCCCCTATTTTTAGAAGCTCAAGCTTGCTTTCGCGCGGGCCCCTTCCGGGATAATCCAACTCTATGCACTCGCCCCCGAGCCGGCTCGTTACATCTGCAATCAGGCCTTTCGCTCCGGCCTCCCTAAGCCGCTTTAAATTTATTTGCATGTTTTTTAATTGTTCTATAGATAAATAAGCCGTAGCAGCCCAAAAGCAGGGTGTTGGCGCCCATCAGAGCAATCATCCTGCCATTCAGAGGGCCGTCCATTCCGACTCCAAGCAGTTTTTGCAGCAGCAGTGATGCCCCGTAAAGCAGCAAGGCAAGGCAGAAAGCGGAAAAGAAGTTTTTCATGTCGTAGTCTATTGCCACCTTCTTCTGCCCTATAAAATAACTCAGCAGCATAGCCGTTCCATATCCGGCAAAACCTCCCCAAGCGCAGGCGATATAGCCGTAGCGGGGCACGAATGCCACATTTATCCCTATCATCACCACCGCCCCAATCGCACTCATTATGGCCCCCCAAATGGTTTGGTCGCTCAGTTTATACCAGAAAGATAGATTGAAATAGATGCCCATGAAAATTTCCGCAATCATCACAATGGGTATCACTTTAAGCCCTTCCCAATATCCGCTGTCCACCAAATATCGCAGCAGAGGCAGATAGAACATCACCCCCAAAAAGGCGAGAAGCGCAAAAATCACAAAATATTTCATTCCGTCCCGAAGCGTTTCAGGGCTGTTCCTGTCGCGCGAACTGCTGAATACTATCGGTTCGTAGGCATAACGGAACGCTTGCGTAAGCACCGCCATTATAAGGGCTATTTTAGCGCATGCGCCGTAAATGCCTAACTGCACCTTGCCTTCGGGGCCCGGAACTAACCATGGGAAGAGTATTTTATCCGCCACCTGATTGAGTATCCCCACAAGGCCGAGCAGCAGCAGCGGCCAGGTATATTTGAGCATTCTGCGGGCAAGTTTGGAATCCCAGCCATAGAAGATGCCTTTGATTTCCTTAAGGAAGAGTAGAGATACCAAGGTGGTGCAGATGAGGTTTATAAGGAAGATGAAGCCTACCCCGTAGTCGAAGTGCTGCCAGGCGGCTTCTAAGGCGGGGCGGCCGGGGAAGAATTTGGGCAGCAGGATAAAGAGGAAAAGATTAAGAAGGATATTGGGGATGATGAAGGCGAATTTGAGGATGACGAAGCGCACAGGCCTTTGTTGCTGCCTCAGACGGCTGAACATTATTGCCTGAAATGCATCCTGAGCCACAATCAGAGCCATACATCCAATGTATTCGGGATGCGCCGCATAGCCGAGGCCTCCGGCTATCGGTTTGAGAAAGCCCAAGACTATCGCAATAAACACAAGACATACAAAGCCCACCATGCGCAGAGTGGTGCTGTACACCATTTTATCATCTTCTTCGGGCTTGCTTCCAAATCGGAAGAGAGTGGTTTCCATACCGAATGTCAGCAGGGCCAACAGCAGGGCGGTATAGGCATAAAGATTGGTGACAATGCCGTAGCCTCCGCTCTCCGCTGCAATATAATAGGTATAAACCGGAACGAGCAGATAGTTGAGGAAGCGGCCCACTATGGAGCTTAATCCATAGAGCGCTGTATCTTTAGCAAGAGATTTAAGATTCATAACTGTGTTTTCTGCACAAATTTAAGTAAATTTGTACCATTATGAAAAAGTATCTTATAATAGCCCTCAGTTGCGTGGCGCTCCCGCTGATAGCTGTATCTTGCGGCAACAAAGCAAAGAAAGCTGCTGCTGAAGCCGCCGCTAAAGCCCGCGAAGACTCCATTGCGGCAGTAAAAGCCAAAGAAGATTCAATTAAAATGGAAAATAAACTTGCAGAACTCCCCGTAGAGCCGGTGTTTGACATCATCACCAATATGGGTACCATAACGGTAAAGCTCTATTCGAAAACCCCTAAACATCGCGATAATTTTGCCAAGCTCGCTCTCAGCGGCTACTACAACGGCATCCTCTTTCATCGCGTAATCGATGGCTTCATGATTCAAGCCGGAGATCCTCTTACCAAAACCGACTCCCTTAAAGCCAGATGGGGCACCGGCGGGCCGGATTATACCATTCCCGCAGAATTTGTACCGGAATACAAGCACAAAAAGGGAGCTCTTGCAGCGGCCCGCCGCGGCGATGCCGCCAATCCTTATAAAGAATCTTCCGGCAGCCAATTCTATCTTGTCCAAAGCCCTGAGGCATGCGCCCAATTGGATGGGGAATATACTGTTTATGGAGAAACTCTTACCGGTCTCGAGTTGATTGACAAAATTGCAGGAGTGGAAACTGATGCCCGTGCATGTCCTCTGAGCCAGGTTAAAATCATCACAGTGAAGATTCACGAAGAAAAATAATTTTTGTGCCTTAGTTTGCCAAGTTTGGCACGCGCCTTGCAATATAATTAACCGAATAGTTTTTTCATAGGTTAAATTTTAGGTTAGAATTGTCCAACCCTCCGCAGAGATGCGCAGGGTTGGTTTTTTATTGATTATCAGGGAGTTATGGCTGGTTTTACGGCTGATTGTGTCCACGTTACGGTCGGTTTTACCAACTGATTGTGTCCAATATACCGAACGGCTTTTGGCGTAAACGGTTTCCTTTTTGTTTGTTACGGACAAAAACCACATAACAAAATCCCAAAAGTTTTTTGTCTGACTTTTTGGGTGCATATCAAGTTGTGCAGTTTAGGTCGCTTTTAATTTTTTCGGGCAGGTAAATAATATTTAATCGTTGGCGTTCGGCAGAAGACTTTTCAAACTTTTAAGATAGCCCTCCATCTCTTTTTTTGCCTGCGGTTCTTTCTCCACCTTCCAGGCGGTTTCCAAATCTTTCAGGAAAGGCAGATAATCAGTCTCGGCGATAAACTTGGCGGCGCGCACGCGCACAAGCGGACTCTCATCAAACAGCAAGCCTTGCACCCATCTTTTTGCACTCCACGAACGGCATTCCTGCAGCCAATCGAGGGCGGCAACCTTCTCTTCCGGTGAGGCATAGAGGAAAGTATAATAATAGCGGCTCTCTTTTTTGAGGGAATCTACAGACATCAATATCTCCTTATTATATATATCGGGATTTACCGCTCTGGACTTATATTCCTTTATGGGCATGCGCAGCGTCCATCGGAGCATGCGGGGTATCATCCACATCATGCCGGGAGTAGCTTCGGGATGCGCAATTATGCTTGCCACGCGCCCCTCGCCCAAATCGTTGGTAATAAGAAAAGGCTTTCCGTTGGTCATATTGCTCGGCGCGTTGCCCTCTTCGTGCACATCGCTCTCCATTATAGCCAAGACATTGTATTCTATGTCCGAACTATCGCTCTTTACGAAAACCGGTCCCTCGTAATAAAACACATAAGAGAACTCCCTTTCTGCAAGCTCGGGAAACAACTCTTTACCTTCTTCGGTAAGCGAGAGTTTAGAAACTCCATGCCCGCGGTTGTCATGCTCGATATCGATAGCCTTTGCTCCGTTGATGCGCATGCAGGCATAGTCGGGAGTGTCGGAAAACAAATATGCTCCTGCGCAAATTCCCAAAGCTCCTTTACCGGACTTTATGAACTCTCTCAAACGCTCCATGTTTTCTTCTCCCAAATTCAAATACTGGGTGGTTCCGCCTCCGCCCGGAATTATTATGGCATCCAATTCAGCTAAAACCCCATCGGCAATATCGCTTGTCGTTATGGTACGCACGCTCATGTCCGGGTCGAGGCTTACTGCAGATACGGCTTCCCAAATACAGGTTTGCGCTCCGCCATGACCTTCGAATACGCCAACCTGCACCTTTTTGTTTTTGCATAAACTGCCGCAATTATCGCACGATGTTGCAGCGGCTAAAACCAAGAGGCTCGTCAGCAAAAGAAATGTGATTTTTTCGAAAAATTTGTTCATTTTAGGTGGTTATTAATAATATTGAGTCTAAGGTAGCAAAAAAACACCGAATAACCATCAATCGACGATTATTCGGCGTTTCGGAATTTAAGTAAGCCGTTATTTGGCAGAGGTGTCTATCCCTTCGAGTATGCTTCTGACATTCTTGGGATCTACATTGCCGTAAACCTTGCCTCCGATAATCATTACAGGCGCAAGACCGCATGCTCCGACACAACGAAGGCAGTCCAACGAGAAGACTCCGTCAGCTGTGGTTTGACCCACTTCTATGTTCAAATTCTTTTTAACCTCATCAATCAATTTCTCTGCACCTCGCACATAGCATGCAGTTCCGAGGCATACGGATATGGGGTACTTTCCTTTCGGCTTTTCGGTAAAGAAAGCGTAAAAACTTACCACTCCGTTTACACGGTTTACCGGAACATTCAGGTTCTTTGCTATAAGCTCTTGCACCTCGTGCGGGAGGTAACCGAGTTCGTTCTGGCTTTTGTGAAGTATGTTGATGAGCTCGCCGGGATTGTTACCATGCTCTTCGCAGATTTTATTGATTTTAGTTACGGCGGTACAGGATAATTTCATGTTCTCCATAGTTCTGTACTATTATTATTGTTTGCTGAAATAGTGTGTGTGAAGAAGCTTGTGAGCCTTTTCTCCGAGCGGTTTTCCGAGGAACTCTTCGTAGAGTTGTTGGATGTAAGGATTCTCGTGCGATTTACGCAGAGGCATATTCTTATCTTCCTCGTAGATAGCCTTGTGACGGGCGTTAATAGTCTCCATCTTACCATGATGCAGTGGCTGTCCGCCTCCGCCGATACAACCGCCGGGGCATGCCATGATTTCAATCGCGTGATATTCGCTTTTGCCGTGGCGTATGTCTTCCAACATACGGCGAGCATAACCGAGACCATGTGCAATTCCAATCTTAAGCTCAAATCCGTTCAGGTTTATTGTTGCTTGACGGACACCCTCCAAGCCTCGTACCTCAGTAAAATCGATTTTCTCAAGGGTTTTACCGGTATATAATTCGTATGCGGTGCGCAATGCGGCTTCCATTACGCCGCCGGTTGCTCCGAATATGGCCGCTGCTCCTGTGGAGGCTCCGAGCGGAGAATCGAACTCGCTGTCTTCGAGTGAGTTGAAGTTGATGTTAGCCTGCTTTATGAAGGCGGCAAGCTCACGCGTAGAGAGGGAGTAATCCACATCGGGATTGCCGTCTACCTTAAATTCATCGCGTCCGCACTCGTATTTCTTTGCGAGGCAGGGCATAATGGAAACAACGACTATCTTCTCTCTTGGAACACCCATCTTTTCGGCCCAATAGGTCTTTGCTATGGAACCGAACATCTGCTGCGGCGAGCGTGCCGTTGAGGGTATGTTTAACATATCCGGGAATTGGCGCTCGAAGAAATTCACCCAAGCGGGGCAGCAGGAAGTAAGGATGGGAAGAGGAACAGACTTGTCCCCACCGAGGAAACGGCTTAAACGGTCAAGCAATTCAGAGCCTTCTTCCATAATGGTAAGGTCGGCTGCGAAGTTGGTATCGAAAACATATTTGAAACCGAGTTGCTTCAGCGCAGTAACGAGTTTGCCGGTTACTATTGTGCCTGCCGGATAACCGAACTCTTCGCCTATGGCTACTCGTACTGCAGGTGCGGTTTGAACCACGACTATCTTGTTCGGATCGGAAAGGTCGTCGATGAGTTTTCCGGTATTGTCGCGTTCCGTGAGGGCTCCCACAGGGCAAACAGCTACGCATTGACCGCAATAAGTACATTCGCTTTCGGAAAGTTTTTGTCCGAATGCGGGAGCAACCGTAGTGATGAAGCCACGGTTTATAGCGCCGATAGCGCCTACGGTCTGTACATCGTTGCACATTGTCTCGCAGCGACGGCAGAGAATACACTTATTCATGTCGCGGACAATCGAAACCGAACTTTCTACTTCGTGTTTCGACCTTTCGCCGTCGGCATATGGTGTTTCGTGGATTTTAAGCTTTTGAGCGAGCGCCTGCAATTCGCAATTTCCGGATTTGGGGCAAACGAGGCAGTCGTTGGGATGGTTGGAGAGAATGAGCTCTAAAATGGTCTTTCTGGCCTTTAGTACGCGTATTGAATTAGTACGCACCTCCATTCCTTCGGTACATACCGTTGCGCAGGCAGGAGCGAGGTTCCTTCTTCCCCCTACCTCAACCACACATATTCGGCAGGATGCTGGATGATTATCAACGCAGGTGCCTTTGAGGTTGATGTGGCATAGGGTAGGTATCTCGATGCCGTTTGCTTTTGCGGCATCAAGAATGGTAGTCCCTTTCTTTACCGAAAAAGGACGATTGTCGATAGTTATATTTATCTTATTCTGTTCCATGACTTTATGCTATTTAAGGGAGATTGCGTGGAGACGGCAGTTGGATAGGCAGACTCCGCACTTGATACACTTGCTCTGATCGATAGTATGTACTTGTTTGAGTTCTCCGCTGATTGCCGATACGGGGCAGTTTTTAGCGCAGAGACGGCAACCGATACATTTTTCGGGGTTGATTGTGTAGCTGAGCATTGATGTACACTGCTTTGAACGGCATTTGTTCTCAACCACATGTTCCATATATTCATCGCGGAAGTTAGAGAGCGTAGATAATATGGGATTGGGAGAGGTCTGTCCGAGGCCGCAGAGCGCCGTGTCTTTTATTACGCCGGCGAGGCTCTCGAGTTTGTCGAGGTCTTCGACCTTACCCTTGCCTTCTACGATTTTGTCGAGGATTTCCAACATTCGCTTGTTGCCGATGCGGCACGGGGTGCATTTTCCGCAGGATTCCTCAACAATAAAGCCGAGATAGAAGCGGGCTACTTGCACCATGCAGTTGTCTTCGTCCATTACAATCATACCGCCGGAGCCCATCATGGAACCTGCTGCGGTAAGACTTTCGTAATCTATAGGAATGTCAAGGTGTTTTTCGGTAAGGCAGCCGCCCGAAGGTCCGCCGGTCTGGACTGCTTTAAATTTTTTGCCATCCTTGATTCCACCGCCTATTTCGTAAATAACCTCCCTAAGGGTGGTTCCCATCGGAACTTCAATCAGGCCCACATTGTTTATCTTTCCTGCCAAAGCGAACACTTTGGTTCCCTTTGATTTTTCGGTACCTATAGATGCGAACCATTCGGGACCATTTTGGAAAATAATGGGGATATTTGCTAAAGTCTCGACATTATTCACATTTGTCGGATACTTCTTATATCCTTGAACTGCAGGGAATGGCGGTTTGAGCGTGGGCTCTCCGCGCATTCCTTCCATGGAGTGGATGAGAGCGGTTTCCTCGCCGCATACGAAAGCTCCGGCGCCGTAGCGTATTTCGATATCGAAATCGAAGCCTCGGTCGAAAAGATCCTTTCCAAGCAATCCGAATTCGCGGGCTTGTTTGATTGCAACCTTAAGACGGTGGATGGCTAAAGGATATTCCGCACGCACATAAACCAAACCGTATTTTGCTCCAATTGCATATCCGCAAATGGCCATTGCCTCAATAATTGAGTTAGGGTCGCCTTCCATAATGGAACGGTCCATGAATGCACCGGGATCTCCTTCATCGGCGTTGCAAACCACATATTTTATGTCAGACTTGCTGTTTCTGGCGAATTCCCATTTGTTCCCTGCGGGGAAGCCGGCGCCGCCGCGTCCTCGCAGACCGCTGCGTTTCACAATATCGATAACCTCTTCCGGTGTTTTGTTGATTATACAGTCGGCAAGAGCAGTATAACCATCACGGGCTATGTATTCCCTAATGTTTTCGGGATCTATGAGTCCGCAATTTCGAAGAGCGACGCGCACTTGCTTGCGGTAGAAGTTCATATGCTTGGAGTCGCTCACCGATTTATTGGTTTCGGGATCCACATAGAGCAGACGCTCTACCTTTCTCCCGCCGATGATGTGCTCCTTGACGATTTCGACAGCATCTTCCGGCTTGACTTTAGTGTAGAAGGTGTTGTCCGGAATGATTTTCACGATTGGACCCTTCTCGCAGAAGCCGAAGCAGCCAGTAGTAATTACTTTTACTTTGTCGGTAATGCCGAATTCTTCCAAGCAAGCTTGCATATTTTCGGCAATCTTGGCACTGTCAGACGCTTGGCAGCCGGTACCGCCGCAGGTAAGAATCTGTATGTGCTCCGTGCCTTTTTCGAGACCGCAGGTTTCTCCTCCGCTCTCCAGGAGGCTTTTCTCTCGTAATGTTAACAAAGATTTAGCCTCTACTCTGATCTTTTCCAGATCATGCAATGATGCAATTTTCATTGTAGAATCAATTGTTGTTGTGGTTATTATATAATAAGTTGTTTATGTATGCTATAGCTACTCCATAATTAGTCATGGGCACTCCCTGTCGCTTTGCCTCCTGCACTCTGGCCAACACATATCGGCGATTGAACATGCATGCTCCGCAATGTATCACAAGGTCGTAGTCGCTCAGGTCTTTTGGGAAGTCCCGTCCCGACACTATCTCTATTTTTAAATCCTCTCCCACTCGCTTTCGAAGCAGTCCCGGAATCTTTACGCGGCCTATGTCTTCCGAAGCAGGAACATGCGTGCACGCCTCTGCGATAAGCACCTTAGAGTCTTTGGTAAGAGAGTCTATTTTACGGGCGCTCTCGATAAAAAAGTCAATATCGCCCTTGCTTGCTGCAAGCATGATGGAGAAAGAAGTGAGCCGTGTCCCTTCGGGAGTCAGTTTGTGTACTTTGTCAAAATCCTGCGAGTCGGTGATAATCACTTTCGGAGGCTCCTTCAGAGAATCGAGCGCCTCGCTGAGACAATCGGTTGTACAACACACTATTCTGCATTTTCTATCCAATAATTCGCGTATTGTTTGTTGCTGCGGGAGAATGAGACGAGCTTTCGGCGCTTGTTTGTCTTGAGGCATTACTAATACGACCAAATCTCCTTCGTTCACAAAGCCTGCGGTAATCAGAGGGGCATTCCAGTCTTCGGGAATAGCCTCTTGCAGCGCTGCAATTATTTCGTGAATGCCTTTCCCCGTATGTGCACTCGTAAGTATGGGAGCCTTGCCGTATTTTTTATTGATTGCCGCAGAAACTATATTTATCTCCGCCTCGCCAATCAATTCGCATTTGTTCAGCACCGGCACTACGGGAATGCCAAGAATCGGTAAATCCGGAAGTTTCGCAGTTTGAGAGTCTACTACAACTATCATAATATCTGCCGCTCGAATTACATCGAACGAGTTTTCCACTCTCTTGCTTCCGAGCTCGCCGCTGTCATCCAAACCTGCCGTATCAACTAACAGGCATGGCCCCAAGCCGGATATTTCCATGGCCTTGGACACGCTGTCGGTAGTTGTGCCGGGAATATCGGACACAATCGCTACATGCTGCCCTGCAATGGCGTTGAGCAACGACGATTTACCGCTGTTGCGCTCTCCCGCTAAAACAATGTGGAGCCTTCCTGATTTCGGGGTTTCAATCATGTCAGAATCTTAAGTCGCGTTCTCCGTTCTCTAATTTATCAAGGTCTTCGTAAACGGCTTTGCGTAGAGCCGGATTGCTCAGCTTTTCTACCTCCTGCCGTATAAGTTTTTCGCCTATTGCCTTTGTTTCGGCAGAAGCATAGTCTAACAAATACTCTTTTAGGGTAACTATTGCGTTGGGGGTGCAACAATCTTGAATCTTCCCCGACTTGCATATCTTCATAAAGCGCTCTCCGGTACGGCCTGCGCGATAACAGGCAGTACAGAAACTTGGAATATAGCCGAGTTTCATCAACCACTCCACAACTTCATCAAGTGTGCGGTGGTCCGCCACATCGAATTGTGCCGTATCTTCGTCGTGAACATCATCGGCATAACCGCCAACGCTGGTGCGCGAGGCGCCGCTAATCTGGGATATTCCCAAATCAAGCACTTTCTCCCTGACCTTTTGCGACTCTCTGGTAGAAATAATCATACCCGTATAAGGCACGGCGCAGCGTATTACCGCTACGATATGCAGGAATTTGTCGTCGGGGACGGCATCTGCAAATTCTTCGGGGTTAATGTCATCCGCCGGACGGATGCGAGGTACGCTAATCGTATGAGGGCCAACTCCGAGAGCCGCCTCCATATGCTCGGCATGCATCAGCAGACCGACAAAGTCGTAGCGATAACCGTTGAGCCCGAATAAAACTCCTATGCCCATGTCATCGATTCCGCCGGCACGAGCGCGGTCCATAGCCTCGGTGTGGTAGGCGTAGTCGCTTTTCGGACCGGATGGATGCAACAACTTGTATCTTTGCTTGTCGTAAGTTTCCTGGAACAGAATGTAGGTGCCTATTCCCGCATCCTTCAACTTTCGGTAGTTTTCGACAGTTGTAGCCGCGATGTTTACATTAACGCGACGGATGTCTCCGTTTTTATGATGAATGCTGTAAATCGTCTTTATAGACTCCAATACATATTCGATAGGGTTTTCGATGGGGTGCTCTCCTGTTTCGAGGGCAAGGCGTTTGTGGCCCATGTCCTGCAAAGCTATCACTTCTTTCCTTATTTCTTCTTGTGACAGCTTCTTGCGCGGGATGCTCTTGTTCTTTGCATGGTATGGGCAGTATACGCAGCCGTTTATGCAGTAGTTAGATAGGTAGAGAGGAGCAAACATTACTATGCGATTGCCGTAAAATCGCTGTTTGATTTCCTCTGCCAAGCGGAATATTTTTTCCACAAGGTCAGGCAAGTCGCATTCGAGCAGTACGGCGGCTTCGCGGTGAGACAGCCCATTACAAAGAGCTGCTTTTTGAATCAGGCTCTCGATAAACGGCCTGTTATGCTTGTTTTCCTCGGCATAAGAAAGAGTTTCCCGAATTTCGAGATCGTCAATGAATTCTTCTGCTTTTGGAGATTTAATGTTATACATTTGCTGTTTCTTTATAATCGCCACGGTCTACGATTACTTCGTAGCCTATTGAGCGCAATTCTTTTTTAAGTTCTTCTATTCCTTCTGCCGATTCTGCATCAAAGGCGGCCTTATTGTCGTATAAGGCATATTCATTGCGAATCGACTCCGGCGACAGATTGGGCATTAACACATTAGCTCCTGCAAGTATCCCTTTCTTCCGGCCTTCCGGTTCAAGAGTAGCCAAGGCCGTTGTGGCCGGGATTAGGGCATTCGGGTTCATTAGCCGGAAAATGGAGATAAGTTTGAGGGTGAGCAGGATGCTGCCGTTCGGAAAGTCGGAAAACGGTGTGTCGCGATGATGGATGAATGGGCCTATGCCTATCATTTCCGGACGGAGTTCTTGAATGAACATAAGGTCTTCAACCACATTGTCTATTGTTTGATAGGGGCTTCCTACCATTATTCCCGAGCCGGTTTGGTAGCCGTTTTCTTTGAGGCTTTGCAAACATTCTATACGCCTGTCTCTTGACATCCCTGCCGGATGGAGTTTGCCGTAATGCTTAGGGTCGAAGGTTTCGTGCCTAAGAAGATAGCGGTCCGCACCGGCGGCTTTGAATCTTTTGTATGCATCCGGAGACTTTTCTCCAAGCGAAAGCGTGATTGCGCAGTCGGGAAGAGCGCTTCTGATAGAGCTGACAATATCTTCTATCCGGTCATCGGTCAAAATCGGGTCCTCTCCTCCTTGCAGCACGAAAGTGCGGAATCCCAAATCGTATCCGCGCTTGCAACATTCTATGATTTGTTCCTTGCTTAGTCGATAGCGTTTTATTTTGGTGTTTTCCGCCCTAATGCCGCAATAGTAACAGTTGTTTCTGCAATAATTGCTGACTTCTATAAGACCCCTTATGTAGATATTGTGCCCGAATACGGAAATAGATGCCTTTCGTGCCTCTTCCTGCAGCATTGAGAAATCTCGCAAGTCGTCATTTTCCAATAATGACTTGTATTCTTCCGCGTTGAGCCGTTGCGCGACTCTCAAGCGATCTATTACTTTGGTGGGCTGTGTCAAGGCTATTATATAGTGTGTGTGGGGGAGGTGTTATTATGATGATAATATTATGAGACTGCGAAAATAATAAAATTTTTTTTCTGTTGAAATAGTTGAAGATATTTCTTTATGCTTGCCGCCAAAGCTTCTATCGTTACCCCCTGTCTGCTACGCCGCCTTCCCCTCGGGGGACAGTTGAAGTCGCGAGTTCTCGCAAGCTGCTGTCTACAAACGCCGAACGACAACCGCAAGGGCTGTCGTTCATCGCTGGAGCGGAAAACGAGACTCGAACTCGCGGCGTCGCTTTGCGCCGCCAAAGCTTCTATCGTTACCCCCTGTCGGCTACGCCGCCTTCCCCTCGGGGGACAGTTGAAGTCGCGAGTTCTCGCAAGCTGCTGTCTACAAACGCCGAACGACAACCGCAAGGGCTGTCGTTCATCGCTGGAGCGGAAAACGAGACTCGAACTCGCGGCGTCGCTTTGCGCCGCCAAAGCTTCTATCGTTACCCCCTGTCGGCTACGCCGCCTTCCCCTCGGGGGACAGTTGAAGTCGCGAGTTCTCGCAAGCTGCTGTCTACAAACGCCGAACGACAACCGCAAGGGCTGTCGTTCATCGCTGGAGCGGAAAACGAGACTCGAACTCGCGACTTCAACCTTGGCAAGGTTGCGCTCTACCAACTGAGCTATTTCCGCATTTGGGACTGCAAATATAAGTCGTTTTTTTAAATCCTCAAAATTATTTTCATTAACTTTGAAGAAAGTGAATATTTTAAATCTTTCGGTAATTATGGCAATATTGGGTTTAGGCGGGCCTAATGTCCGCTTTCCTGCTGTGGCAGGCACTTTTTATCCTGCCGGCAAAGACGAACTTACACAAGAACTCAAATCTTATTATAAAGAGGCAGAGTCAATGGTAAAGCCCCTGGAGGACGCTCAAACCGCGTTGGAGGGCACTCCTGCCGCCCTTATCGCCCCTCACGCCGGATATGTATTTTCTGGTGCCGTTGCGGCTGCGGCTTTCAGTCGTATCCCCCAAGATGCCGCATTCGACAGAATAATCCTCATAGGCCCAAGCCATTGCGTAGCCTTCGAGGGAGCTGCGGTAGATGTAGCCAATACCATCTGGCAAACTCCGCTCGGAGAGGTACAAATAGATACCGCATTCGCCAAACAACTAAGCAAAAAAAGTCCTTTCAAAAATCGCCCCGATGCCTTCCCCAATGAGCATGGTCTTGAGGTGCAGCTTCCCTTCCTGCAATTCCGCCTAAGAAAAATGCCGCCCATCGTTCCTATAATATTGGGGACCACTAATTTCAATGTGCTCAAAGCAGTTGCAGAATGCCTCAAACCCATCCTCGAAGAAGGCAAAACCCTGTTCGTGATAAGCAGTGACTTTTCGCACTACCCTAACTACGAAGGAGCGAAAGAGGCGGATCTCCGTTGCGCCAAGGCCATCTCCACAGGTCGTCTTTCCGAATTTGCCAACGCCTTGGAAGACAATGATGCCGCTCGCATTAAGGGTTTGGCCACCAGCGCTTGCGGCCAGGCGGCCATCGCAGTTCTGATGGAAATGACCGGCGGAGATGCTTCTTATTCCTACGAGCATTTGGTTTATCGCAATTCCGGCGATTCTCCCTACGGAGACCTCGATAGGGTGGTGGGCTACAGCGCCTTTGCCGTTTATAAATCTTCCGAAGAATATTCCCTGAGCCAGGAAGAGATGGAGACCCTTTTGGAGATTGCGCGCGCATCCATCGAAGGCAAGTTTGAGGGTCGGCGCCTGTCTGATGCTTATGAGGGGAAGAATCTCAGCGAGAAATTGCTGGCGGGCGGAGGCGCATTCGTCACCCTAAATAAGGGAAATAGCTTGCGTGGATGCATAGGCCATTTCGGGGAAGATTTTCCTGTCTATAAAATGGTGGCTCAGATGGCCCGCGCGGCAGCTTTCGAGGACCCGCGCTTCGGGGCTCTGAGGGAGAGTGAGTTAGGGGAGATTAGTATAGAGATATCCGTTCTTTCTCCGCTGAAGCGAATTGCCTCGGCAGATGAATTTGTGCTTGGAAGGGACGGCATCTACATAGTGAAAGGTTATAATTCAGGTACCTTCCTCCCGCAAGTGGCGGATGATACCGGATGGAGCAAGGAGGAATTTTTGGGTCATTGCTCCCGCGACAAGGCCGGACTCGGTTGGGATGGTTGGAAGACGGCAGATCTCTACACCTATCAGGCTGTGGTTTTCTCTGAGGATTAAATATTTTTTAAAGGTTCATGAAAGATGATTGAGGCTCGTTGGTGGCACGAATCGCAGGGCTATGCAATTTGCGGACTTTGTCCTCACGGATGCCGTATTGCAGATGGCAAGGCCGGAATTTGCGGCAGCCGCGTGAATCGCAAAGGCACATTATATTCTGCGGTTTACGGCTATCCCTGCGCCTTGGCAATAGACCCCGTAGAGAAAAAGCCGCTGTATCATTTTCTTCCTGGAACCACCTGCCTCTCATTTAGTTGTGTGGGCTGCAATCTGCGTTGCAAGGGCTGTCAGAACTGGTCAATATCCCAAGCCGCTCCGGGTAGCGAAAAGGAGTATTGGGCACCCGAAGAACTGGTAGACTTGGCCATTAAAAAAGGCTGCCCTTCAATCGCTTACACCTATACCGAGCCTCTCACTTGGTACGAATACTGCTTCGACACGGCCCGCCTTGCGCACGAAAAGGGGCTTTACAATATCCTTGTGTCAGCGGCTTATATAAACCCAGAGCCGTTGAGGGAGATTGCTCCGCTGATAGATGCCGCCAACATCGACCTCAAATACTTCAGCGATGAGCTCTACCGCAAGGTTTCCGGCGCAGGCCTCAAGCCCGTGCTCGACTCCCTGCTTCTCCTGCGCGATGCCGGCGTCCATTTGGAAATCACCAATCTGCTTATCCCCGGCATCAATGATGACGAGGCGATGATTCGCGCCATGTGCAAATGGCTCTCTTCCAATGGTTTATTTGATGTCCCGCTCCACTTCAGCCGCTTCTTCCCTAATCACAAACTCGACACCACCCCTCCAACACCCATGAAAACCCTCCACCTTGCTAGGTCCATCGCCCGCGAACAAGGCCTCACCACCATCTACCTCGGGAATGTTTGATACAACTTAAACCTTTTCTTCAGAAATCTTCTGCTTGGAGAAAGCCACTAACTGAAAAACAGAAATCTGCATGTATCGGTTCAAAGTGCCAATACTGATATCCCAAAGAGCCAAAATGGCACTTTGAAATGTACTTTAGAAGAGAATATTCTTCTAAATTCAATCAAAAACAATCCTTCAGCCACACAAAAGGAGATTGCTGAGGCGATTGGCAAATCGGAAAGAACAGTCAAAAGACTTACAGTATCTCTTCAAGAAAAAGGTCTCCTAATCCGCCATAACGGCAAACATTACGGCTGGTGGGAGGTTCTATTGCCCATGCTCAATACATAGGGGCTTCGGAAGATTTGCTTTGCTCCTCAGATCTGCCATGGAGAGCGTAAAATGCAACGCATTGATTATCAGAGAAATGCTTAAAGAAGACTCTCCAATTTAGCTACTCTTCTTTTATGTTCTGCCTCATTATCAGCACTTTCCATTTTACGCTCGCTATAGGAAGAGATGCCCGAGCCCCTGAAACATCCAGCAGCGCCCCCTGAAAACGGAACTCGGCGCCCCCTCAAATAGAAATCAGGCAGCTTCTTGGCTGCCTGATTTCTAGTAGCGGGGGAAGGACTTGAACCTTCGACCTCCGGGTTATGAGCCCGACGAGCTACCAACTGCTCTACCCCGCGATATGGGACCGCAAAGATAACAATAATTTCACAGAAAACAAATTATCCCCTCTACATCGCCCTTGTCAAAGGTTTTTTCTTCACCGCTTGCAAGATTTTTGACATTCACTTTACCTTCGGCAGCCTCCCTCGAACCGCAGATACTGATAAAGGGAATACCCTTTTTGTCAGCGTAATCGAACTGTTTTTTGAGTTTAACCGAATCCGGATAAACCTCAGTGGCAATGCCTTTCGCTCGCAAAGCGCTTGCTATGGGCAGAAAATATGCCGCCGATGCCGCATCCATATTGGCAAACAACAGAGTGCAGGGAGCGCCCAACTCAGCCGGAAATTTATTCAAGCCTTCAAGCACATCGTAAATGCGATCCGCCCCAAAACTGATACCCACTCCGGACACATCCGGAAGACCGAAAATGCCGGTCAAATTATCATATCTTCCTCCTCCGCAAATACTTCCTATCTCCCAATCCAAGGCCTTTACCTCTAAAATGGCGCCGGTGTAATAATTGAGGCCGCGAGCAAGCGAGAGATCCATTTCTATCGGGAGCTTTACTTGCGCCGCTGAAATATAGCCGAAGAGCTCTTCCAACTCATCAAGCCCTTTAAGACCCGTCTCGGAAGAGGCAAGCACTTTTCTCATGACGGCAATTTTTTCCTCGAAGCCGCCGCTGAGTTTCAGCACCGGCTCCAAAAAATCTATCGCCTCTTTACTCAGGCCTTTATCCGACAATTCCGCCTTTACCTCCTTCAAACCCACCTTCTCCAACTTATCTATGGCAATGGTAATGTCCGTAAGTTTTTCGGGAAAGCCGCAAACCTCTGCCAGGCCGCTCAAAACCTTGCGGTTGTTGATTTTCAGCAGAACCCTTAAATCCAATTTGGCAAATACCTCCTCTACCATCTGCACAAGCTCTAACTCAAGCAATTGCGAAGCGCTTCCGATAGCATCCACATCGCATTGATAAAATTCGCGATAGCGCCCTTTTTGAGGACGGTCGGCACGCCATACAGGCTGGATTTGGGAACGCTTGAAGGGGAAGACGATTTCGTTCTGATGCTGTACCACAAAGCGGGCAAGGGGCACGGTAAGGTCGTACCTGAGACCTCTTTCGCATAAGGCGGATGAAAGAGCGGCGGTTCGGTAGCCGTCTTCGGTTTTATAGGAAGCAAAGTCTATTTTGTCGAAAGGATCTCCCGAATCAAGAACCCTGAACAGCAACTTGTCTCCTTCCTCGCCGTACTTTCCCAGCAGAGTGGAAAGCTTTTCCATAGCCGGCGTTTCAATTTGCGCGTAGCCGAAAGAGGCGAAAACCCCTTTTATAATATCGAAGATATAGTTGCGTCGGGCCATCTGTTCCTGCGAAAAATCGCGGGTGCCTCTTGGGATGGATGGTTTTTGAATCATAATTATGCAAAATTACTAACTTTGTAGAATTAAACATAGCAACAAATGAAAGATTTTTGGAAAATGCTTCTCGCCGTCATCTGCGGCATGATTATTTTTGGCTTCATCTCTCTTTTTATCACCTTTTCTGCCATAAATGCTTCTGTTTCGGCAGTAGAGGGAGCAAAACCGGTATTGCCACGAATCGGCGTGTTGGCCATAGATATGTCTGCCTTCTCAATCGATGAGCAGAAAAACCCAGTACCAACTTACCAATCCGGTGTTGTCATTCCCTCAGTGGGCATTCTCCAAGCAACACGCGCCATCAAAATTGCGGCGGACGACCCTGGGGTAAAATTCATCTTCTTAAAAACCGATGGCAATCTTTCCGGCGCTGCCTCGTTAGAGGAATTCCGCAAGGCGCTTGCATATTTCAGACAAGTGAGCGGCAAGGCAGTGATTGCCTATATAGAGTCTCCCACAACGAGCAGCTATTGGCTTGCGAGTGTGGCAGATAAAGTATACATGACTGAATATCAAGGCTCTCTCATGGCCATAAACGGCGTAAGCGTGCAGTCGGTATTCTTAAAAGACCTGTTAGACAAGCTGGGCGTAAACATGCAGCTGATTAAGCACGGCAAATATAAGAGCGCCGGCGAAATGTTCACCCGCAGCTCGTCTTCGCCCGAAAACACCCTTCAATATCAAGAGATTGTAAATTCCATGTGGGCCACCATGCGTGCGGATATTGCCGCCTCGCGCGGTATAAGCGAGCAGGCCCTCGATGCCGCAATAAACAATTTAGCGCTCTGCCTGCCGGAAGATTTCTTGAAGGAAAATTTGGCGGACGATCTTTTTACTAGGGAAGAATTAAAGGAAAAGTTAGCCGCTCTTTCGGTGGTGAATAGCTTCAAAGAGGTGGAGTTCATGCGCTTTTCCGACTATGTTACCGCTAAGGTGCTTCCGAATATCAAGGCTAAGGAGAAGATAGCGATTATTTATGCCAACGGCAGCATTGTAGATGGCCGCGACCCCATCAATGTGAGCGGCGACCGCTTTGCCTCCATTATAGATAAGGTTCGGGCAGATTCCACCGTAAAAGCGGTGGTGCTTCGCGTAAATTCCCCCGGAGGAAGCGTTCTTGCAAGCGAGAAGATTAAGCACGAGCTCGACCTTTTGGGCGCAGAAAAGCCCTTAGTGGCATCTTATGGCGATTATGCCGCTTCTGGAGGATATTGGATTTCCAACAACTGCGGCAAGATATATACCGATGCCGTAACTCTTACCGGCAGCATAGGCGTGTTCGGAATGGTTCCGGACTTTTCCAAGACAGTCAAAAAGGTGCTGAATGTAAATGTTTCCACGGTTTCCTCCAATAAGCATGGAGATATGTACCGCATGATGCGCCCCTTCGATGCAGATGAATACAATTATATGCTCCGCAGTATCGAAGTCATTTACGACAAATTCATTACCGTGGTTTCCGATGGTCGCGAAATGCCGAAAGAGAGGGTAGATGAGATAGGGCAAGGTCGTGTTTGGACGGGAGCAGATGCTATGAAGATAAATCTGACCGACGAGGTAGGTAGTCTTGGCGACGCCCTTAACTATGCGGCTCTCGCAGCCGGAATATCTTTGGATGCGGTTAGTATTGCCGAATATCCTACACCGCTTTCTACTTGGGAACAGATAATGCAAATGATAGGCGGAACAGACCCCACAGGCGACTTTGTAAAGTCCGTAAGCAAGCCACAGGTGATTGCCCGCATGCCTTACGAGATTACGGTGTTGTAATCAGTGAATACGCAGAATATCTGCGTCTTCCCAAGCTATCCTTTCAGCCAAACCGAGGTCCCCTTTATTATAGAGGGGATCTTTTGTAAATCGTTTGTCCGCCACGCCTATCAGCAGAGGCCTGCCGAAACGCTTGAACTGTTTCATCTCGCCGAGCAGCTCCCAATTCTGTTCGGAGGTTTTTGCAAAGCCGAAGCCGGGGTCTACAACCCAATCTTTTATGCCCGCCTCATCCGCTTTGCGCGAAAACTTATCGAAGTAGTCCAATACTGCGGCAACAACGCCTTTGGGATAGTCGATAAAGCTATCCATGCTACGGGGATTCCCTCGTTTATGCATGGCTATATAGGGTAAGCCGAGTTTCGCTACCGTTTCTAACATGGTCGGGTCGTCCTCGCCTGCAGAAATATCGTTCACTATAAAGGGGCCGATAAGATCATATGCCCTGCGTACTATTTCGCTAAAGAAAGTGTCAATCGAAATCTGATAAAATCCCGCATTGGGGCCACTCCCCGGCGCATTGAGCTCAATCCTTTTCGCATTAGCCAATTTCAAAGCCGGCTCAAGCCTGCGCCATTCTTCCTCAACAGGCACATCCGGCGCTCCGGGACGCGTACTTACCGCTCCTATGTCGAGTATTGTACAATTCCTTTTGATAAGGTCTTCCATGCGAGCCAGCATTTCGGCTTCCGACTGAGCTCTGCTCGGAGGAAAGAAAGAGTCGGGATTAACATTCATTATGCCCATCAAAACGGGGCGCGTGCTCAACAGATAATTCATATGTATACAAAGGTACGGAAAAAATGAATATATTTGTAAGCTATGCTCATTGTACTGGAAGGACTCGACGGGTCCGGTAAATCGACTCAAGTAAAATTACTGCGGAATTATCTGCAAAAGCTAAGTCCGCGTGTTACATACATCCATTTTCCGCGTTACGATGCTCCCGTATACGGCGATTTGATAGCTCGTTTTTTACGCGGCGATTTGGGCGATATAGATGAGGTTCACCCCCAACTGGTGGCTCTCCTTTTCGGCGAAGACAGGCACGGAGCGGTTCCCGAAATTTTAGAAGGGCTTAAAGGCGGCGGCATCGTACTTTTAGACCGTTATGTATATAGCAACCTTGCTTATCAGTGTGCCAAAATCGATAATAAAAAAGAAAAGGAAGAGCTACGCGAATGGATAATAAACACCGAGTTCGGTGCATTCGGAGAGCCGCGTCCCGATATTAATATCTTTTTGGATGTTCCTATGGGCTTTGTGTCGGAAAGCCTTAAGAATAATAGAAAGGGGACCGATAGAGAGTATTTGAAAGGTAAAGAAGATATCCACGAGGCCAACCTTGAGTTCCAGCGCAAAGTAAGGGCGATGTATCTGCGTCAAGCAGAGGTAGATAAGTCACTGATAGTGGTGGGGTGCGAAGATGAAGCCGGCGGCATGCTGCCGTCCGATGCTATTTTTGAAAAAATTAAAACCATAATAGATGAACGGATTTAAGAGGATTTGCGCCGTCATATTGGGCTCTGTGCTCTTTATCGCCGGTGCCTTAAAGTTGATGGACCCCGTTGGTTCGCAGCTTATAGTACAGGAATATCTAAAGTTTTTTCACCTTAACTTTTTAAGCTTTGCTGCGGGTGTATCAGCCATTGCATTTGCCTTTTTCGAGGCCGTGCTCGGAGCCGCACTCATTGCCGGAGTATGGCGCAAGGTAGTGGCGATAATCAGCCTTGCACTACTCGGCGTCTTCACTATTATCACTGCCATCTTATGGATGGTAGGCCCCGTTATGGACTGCGGTTGCTTTGGCGAGGCCCTTCACTTGGAACACTGGCAGAGCTTTGTAAAAAATATAATTCTTCTCGGGCTTTGGGCAATTGCCTTTTTGCCTTTGAATAAATTAGACAAGCCGCAAAAAATAAAATATGTCAGCTTCGGGATAGCAGCGATTTCGCTAGCGCTGTTCTCTCTTTTTTCGCTTCTTTCCATCCCTATCGTAGACTTTACCGAGCTTAAATCCGGCACCGAACTTTATGGAGCTTTCGACGAAAACTTCGACGATATAACAGCTGCAATATACGAAAAAGATGGGCGTGAGGGGGCTTTTACTCCCGACTGTCCTCCCGACTCCACCTGGACCTTCGTCCGTCACGAAAGTTACTCTCGAAACATAATAGACGACAACGCATCCGTGAAGATTCTCAGCTTTTGCGATGCTGCCGGTGTTTATGCAGATTCTCTTGCCCTCAAGGGTCAGGTAATGGTAATATCTTCTTACAATCCGGACAAACTTTCAGAGAAAAGGCTCGAGGCTATGGGGCAGTTTGCGAGCATGGCTTCTCAAACAGGGTATACAGTCCTCTTCTTAGTAGCCGGTACTCCCGAAACCGTCGATATAAACGAGCCCTCCCTTGCTGCCGGCACCTATTTCGCCGACAGAACAAGCTTGATGACTCTCAATCGTTCTAATGGAGGAGTGACCTACATATCCGATGGTCTGATAACCGCAAAATGGTCTGCCGGAGCCCTTCCCGATGGGGAAGAGTTGGGCAAGATATTAAATAAAGATTCTGTCGAATTTATGATGTCTCGCACGGGCAAGGGTAAAATTCGCCTGCAAGGATTTTTGCTCTACACTTTCGCGGTGATGTTATTGCTTTAGGTACTTAGAGTAAAGAGATTTCCACAATTCTTTCTGTGACGGTGGTGACTTTAAGCGAGTCGCCAATGCGTTCGCAGATGAGCGCGCCCACATGTCCTTTCTGCCTGTCAGGATGTTCGAGCACTATCGCCTCCTCCTTTTCGGGCAGACTCCATTTGAGGTCTACGAACAAATCGCTCAGCTTTTTTTTGCCTCCCAAGCCGAGCGGGCGCATCCAATCGCCGTCTTCCCAGCCGCGTAGCCTTAGCGGAAAAGTCAATTTATCCGCATCTGCAATAAGCTGTCCCTCAGGCCTTTGCAGCTTAAGGTCAGAAGGCCTTTCATATACTTTTACCTCTATGCTTTGCCCTTTGAAGCCATAAACTCCTGGCTTGACAATCTCCAACTCCGAACCGCTTTTCTCTACGACTCTCGGGAGCAACAAGATTTTATCGGCGCCTGTTACAGCCTTCCAATCGGGGGCTTCAAAAGTTTTGCCGCTTATTGTTGCGCCGTCGGAGGCGAGCAGATTGCTAAGTGCGTCAATCGTACCCTCATCGAAATCGTAGGGCTCTAAAATTCTAAACAGTACATATTCCCAATGCTCCAAGCTTAGTAACGCCGATATGGAAATCGCATCCTCCTCGCCGAGTATATACACGCTCATTGCCGTGTTTTGAAAATATTCTTCTGCAATATCATCCACCTGCGCAAAATGGCGCATATTGGCGGCAAAGGTTTTTAAAAAAGACGGATTTATTTCTGCGAAAACAGGGAAAACCTCATTGCGCAGCTTGTTGCGCTTGTATAAAGTGCCTGCGTTGGTGCTGTCTTCACGATGCGGAACACCATGCTTTTGCATCCATGCGGAAATCTCTTCTCGCGAGATTCCGAGCAGAGGCCTTAGCACTCTTCCGCTTCCTATACCTGCAATATCGCGGTCTCCCATTCCGCGCAGGCCGCGCGAGCCTGTACCGCGCAATAAGTTGAGAATCAAGGTTTCGGCATTGTCGTTGGAGTTGTGCGCCACCGCCACGGCGCCGAATCTATGTGCACTTAGCAGTTCTGCAAACCAGGCGTAGCGTAGGTCTCGCGCCGCCATCTCTATGGAAATACCGTTTTTGGCGGCATAAGCTGCGGTGTCGAAACGCTTTACATAGCAAGTGATTCCATGCTCGGTGCACCAATCCCGCACAAACTGCTCATCTTCTTCGGATTCTTCTTCGCGAAGGCAGAAATTGCAATGGGCTACAGCAATATAAGAGCCCGGAAAGAGCTCGTTAGAGCGTGCCAGCATATACATAGAATCCATGCCGCCGCTTACCGCGAGGAGGATTTTCATTTGTTGTTTGCGAAAGTCCAGGTAAAGTTGAAGGTGAGGAATTCCTTAAACTGCACTCTTTGCGTGTGGTTGGCCCCGGTCTTATCGGCAATAAGCACATCCGGATCGTAGATGAGCCAGGTGTTGAAGCCGAGTTTAAAGAATTTGGTTAGCTGCCACGAAATATTATTGTCCCAGTTCACGCGCATATTCTGCGGGTTTTTAAGGTAATTCGAGAAGAGCACCAATTGGGTTTCGTAGCTGAGATTGTCGTTTATTTTCAGCTTGAGGTTTGCCTTAATCTGGGCTCCGAGCTTGAAGATGGAGCTGCGGTAATTGGCTCCCACATTTGCATTAAGACCCTCTTCGCTGAGCTCCATGCCGTAATTCTTGCGAAGCGAAGTGTCCCTTACCATGGTAAGGCTACCGGTGATGGGGGCAAAGTTCACATTTAACCATTCATTGGGCACCCAATCCATACCGAAACCCAAGTTCATGTATGCCGGAGAAAGGAAGCCCGATTTGAGCGTTCCGCTCCAATTGCCAGACTCATCTTTTTTATAAGAGTCGAAGTTGTCGGTAAATTGGGTTTTGAAATCGTAGGCGGCCGAATAGCTCCATTTGGATTCCGAATTCGTCCTATAAGCGAATTTGCTTTCCAAGTAGAGGCGGTCTGTGCTTTTTTGCAGAAGCCCCACCTTTTCGTCGGAATAAAGAAAACCGTATTGCATTTGCAGGCGGTTTGTCCAACTCGCGAGTTCTTTCAGGTAGTTGGCTTTGGCATCCACTCCTGTGTTCAGCGTAATGGTGTTATATCCGCCTGCCGCCCAGTTTACCAGTTGGGTTTGGTTTACGCCCAAGTCGAGAACTATAGAGTTAGTCCAGTATTTGGGCTTTGGGGCCTCTACGGATTCTTGAGTGGCTTCAGATATTACTTTGGCCGCTTCTGCCGCAGCTTCTTGTGCATTTTGCGCCATTGCGTTGCCGAAAAAAGCGGCCGCAAAGGCTAAAGAAAGTAAGGTTTTTTTCATGATTTAATATGCTATCGCAAATACTACTCTTTGTTTTGAAGGCTTTCCCGAATAGATATCTTTGCCTTCTTCTTCACAAACGAAAGAGTCTATGGGTATACAACGGATGGTAGCTTTTGTGGCTTCTTTTATGGCCTGCTCGGTTTCGGGCGTGCCGTCCCAGTGGCAAAGGAGGAATTTGCCGGTTTGAATTTTTTCGCAAAATTCATCCCAATTGTCGCATTTTTCCACATTGGAAGCGCGGAAGTCCAAAGCTTTTTTGTAGATGTTTTCTTGGATTTCATCCAAAAGTGAGGGTATGCGTTCCGCTACATTTTCGAGGGGCATGGTCTTTTTGGAAAGGGTATCCCTGCGGAAGACCTCTATGGAGTTGTTGGCTAAGTCGCGGGCTCCGAGAGCAAGGCGTACGGGAACTCCCTTTACCTCCCATTCGGCGAATTTGAAGCCGGGGCGGAGAGTGTCGCGGGTGTCAATCTTTACGCTTATGCCTTTGGCCTTAAGGGCTTTGCTGAGTTCTTCGAATTTGGAGAGTACGGCATTCAATTCTTCTTCTGCCTTGTAGATGGGCACCATAACCACCTGAATAGGTGCGAGCTTCGGAGGAAGTATTAAGCCCTCGTCGTCGGAGTGGCTCATTATCAAAGCTCCCATCAGACGGGTGCTCACGCCCCAGGATGTAGCCCAGGCATATTGCAGAGAGCCGTCCTTGTCGGCAAACTGAACATCGAAACTCTTGCCGAAATTCTGCCCTAAGAAGTGGCTGGTGCCGGACTGAAGGGCTTTTCCGTCTTGCATCATGGCTTCGATTGTAAGAGTGTCTAAGGCGCCGGCGAAACGCTCGTTGGGGCTCTTGTGTCCTACAATTACAGGCATTGCCATCCATTCGCGACAGAATTTGGAGTATACATGCACCATTTGTACGGCGCGCTCTTGTGCCTCCTCTGCCGTAGAGTGGGCCGTGTGGCCTTCTTGCCAAAGGAATTCGCTTGTACGGAGGAATGGCCTCGTGCGCATCTCCCAGCGTACCACATTACACCACTGGTTGCAAAGTATGGGAAGATCTCTCCAACTCTTTATCCAATTTTTATATACGCTCCAGATTATGGTTTCGGATGTGGGGCGGACAATCAGCTCTTCTTCCAATTTGGCGTCGGGGTCAACCACTATTCCTTTGCCGTCGGGGGCATTCATTAGGCGATGATGGGTAACTACTGCGCACTCTTTGGCAAAACCTGCCACATGCTCGGCTTCACGGCTGAAGAAACTTTTGGGAATGAAGAGAGGGAAATAGGCGTTTTCTACTCCGGTCTCTTTGAACATTCCGTCCATTACATTCTGTATCTTCTCCCAAATGGCGTAACCGTAAGGTTTGATTACCATGCAACCGCGTACAGCTGATTGCTCGGCCAAATCCGCCTCTACTACAATGTCGTTATACCATTTGGAATAATCTTCTGCTCTGGGTGTAATTACTTTTGCCATATTTTTACTTGAAATATTTGCGTTTTTTTAGCAAATTTGCATCTAATAATATAAAAGAGATATCCGCCTCGCGAATAACAGGCGCAAATATACAAAAATTAAGACAGACTATGCATAAGATACTCCGAACACTCATTCCTTTTGCCTTTGCAGCCCTTGCCGTAAGCTCCTGCGGTCTTGCGGCCAAGTATGCAGGTGTGCAGCAGTACCAGGACGGCATCTATTACAAAGCCTCTAACGCTCCGGCAGGCGATGCCGAATTGCTTTCGAAGGAAGATTTCAAGGCTCTTGCCATTAAAGAGATAGCTCGCGAGCGGGCAGCTAAAAGAGATACTATCATAATTATCAAAGACGGCTATAATACCAAGGTGGAGTCTACATCTCCTGATATTCATTTATATTCCGGAGATGATTATTATTTTGGATATTACCCATATTATCCATATTACCGTCATTCATGGTATTATCGCAGTCCTTATTATTCTTATTATTACGGTTGGCATAATCCATATTTCTACAATCCGTGGTATTATGATTACTGGTACAGTCCCTGGTATGGCTACGGCTACGCCGGCTGGTACAATCCCTGGTATTACGATTATTGGTACGGCTCTTATCATCCCTATTATTATCACTATGGCCCCTATTGGTATGGCGGAACATACAGCCGGTCCCTCAAGGACTATCAGCGTTTCAGCAGCGGCGTTACCCGTCAGAGCGTGGTTGGTGGCAATAGCGTGAGCAGCAGGGGAGTAGGCGTTTCATCCCGTACAGGGGGTTATTCTTCGGGCAGAAGCTACAGCGGCGGCAGTTCATCAGTGCGCAGCGGCATCAGCAGTTCATCTTTACGCAGCGGCAGTTCCGGAAGTACAACCAAAAGCAGCGGCTATCGCACCAGCTCAATGGGTTCCACTTATATCGGCTCATCTTCCCGAAGCAGCGGCTCCTATGGCTCAAGTTCGTATGGCGGCTCTTCGCGCAGCAGCAGTTCTTACAGTGGCTCTTCTTCCGGCAGCTCTTCGCGCTCAAGCAGTTCTTCAAGCGTATCGAGCGGCACTCGCAGCGGCAGTTCTTCATCATATCGAAGCAGCGGCAGCAGCTCCTCCTCCTCTTCTTCTCGCAGCAGTTCTTACAGCGGCTCCTCTTCGTCCCGCAGCGGCGGCAGTAGTTCATCTTCATATAGCGGTGGCGGCGGACGCAGGTAGTCTTCTTAAATACAAATATTCATGAAAAAGATACTTATTTCGGCAGTTGTTTTTGCGGCCGTGGCCATTTCAGCCGGCGCACAAACCATGTATGATGCCTTAACTTTCGGCAAAGACAATTATTACGGAACAGCCCGTACCATAGGACTTGGCAATGCGATTACGGCTATAGGCGGCGACCTCGGCACCATCAGCATTAATCCGGCAGGCTCTGCGGTTGCCGGTTATTCCCAATTTACGTTTTCACAGGGCCTTACCGTGGCGTCCACCTCATCTTCCTGGGCTTCCGCCTACAACTCTTATGATGAGACACAAAACTTCATCGGCCGTTTCAATAGCAATAAAACCCGCTATATCATGCCCAATATCGGCTTTTCATTCCGTTTCGATACGGGCAACAGCTCCGGGCTCAAGAGTTGGAATTTCGCATTCCTCTCTACAATGACCAATAATTTCTGTGAAAAATCTTTTGCCAGAGGCTTCAATGCTGTAGGAGACAATGCCCGCTTTACATCATTGGCAGGCGCACTTGCGACAGGCGCAATGTTCAATTCCGATGGTTTCGGCCATACGATGGACCCCAATATCATCTTTGCCTATAATCCATATAATACCCGTAATTCTTGGAACAATTACGACCGCTGGCAATATATAGTTGCCTATCAGGGAGGATTAATCAATTGGAATGACGATGCCGGCGGCTCTTATTATGGAGCAAATGAGTTGAAGGACGGTCCTTATCCTCTTTTGGACGACAATGGCAATCCTCTCACAGACGATGACGGCAATCCGCTCTTCACTTATTTTTATGGTGTCCCCGGCCGTCTTGCACAAAACTCACAAAGGCTCACCCTCGGAAGCAAGAACGATATCACCATGAACTTCGGCTTCAATGTGGACGATAATCTATTTTTAGGTTTCAATCTCTCTTTTCCGGTCATAAGTTATCGCTATACCGAGGCCTTTACGGAAAGCGCTGACGACACCTGGCCGGCAGGCGCCACTGTAACACCCGAAGCGGGTACCGGCGACAATAAAGAAGTTTTGGCATCCCAATATTTCAATACCGCCACATACAGATACGACTATGATGCGGATATTTCCGGTGTAAACGCCTCAGTGGGCTTCATCTGGCTGCCTACAAACAATCTCCGCCTCGGCGCATCTATCAAAACCCCCACCGCATATACGGTTAAGGAAAAGCTTAAAATGCAGATGGATACCCATTACGAATTAAAAAGCTACACCGCCGAAACCCCTATAGGTGAATTCACATATGACTATCGTTCGCCCTATTCCATCAGCACAGGCCTTGCCTGCACCTTTGGAACTTTCGGACTGTTCAGTGCAGACTATCAGATGACCGACTATTCGGTAATGAGATACTCGATAAACGGAGATGACGATTTTATCTTTGAAGATCCGTACGAGGTTACAAACAGGCTCAACGAATTATTCTGCGGTGTAAGCCACTCTCTGCGCGTTGGTGTAGAAGTGCGCCCCCTGCCTTTCCTTGCACTTCGCGCCGGTTACTCAATAACTACCGACCCCGAGCGCTATTACATAGACAATGAGGGCTATACCGTAGATGCCGCCTATTACGAGAATAATTACAATTTCTACGAAGCGGGCAATGCATATCTTAAAAAGCAGCATTATGTAAAGGCTCCTGTTAAAAGCTATTCCGTAGGCCTTGGATACATAAGCACCGGCTCTTTCTATGCCGACTTTGCTTTCCGCCGCACCCGCTCTTCGAGTTTCTTTTCGCCTTATGTAACTTATCTCGAGGCGACAGACAATAATGGCGATGTTATTCTCGATGGCGACGGCAATCCGTATATGGTGGTTTCTCCATGCGTCCGCTCGGTTCGAAGCTTGTTTGATGCGATACTCACGGTAGGATGGAGGTTCTGATTTCGATGTGTTTAATATCTAATCTAAAATAATGGAATTTACAGCAAGGCAGATAGCAGATGCGCTAAATGGGACGATAGAAGGGAACCCCGATGCCAAAGTTACTAAGTTTGCTAAAATCGAACACGGAAAGCCGGGAGCAATAAGCTTCTTTGCAAATCCAAAATACGAACAATATGTTTACACCAGCAAGGCATCCGTCTTGCTGGTTAATTCTGATTTTGTCCCCAAGGAAAAGGTGGAGGCAACAATGGTAAGGGTAGAAAATGCCTATTCTGCTGTGGCGGACCTGCTGAAGTTTGTCAACAACCAGCGCCGGAAGTACCGCTCCCGCATTGCTTTTTCCACATTGCTTGGTTGCGGCATATCCATATGCGCCCGTTTGGGTAAAAAGGTGTCTGTCGGAGATTTCGTGAAGATAGGCCCCCGCACGCGCATAGGCGATTACGGCATCATCCACAGCAATGTCACCATAGGCAGCGATGTTACAATAGGGCATCATGTAATCATTTACCCGGGCGTGGTGATTTATCCCAAAACGGTGATAGGCGATAATTGTATACTTCATGCCGGTTGTATAATTGGGAGCGATGGTTTTGGCAATGCCCCGCAGGATGATGGCACCTGGAAGAAGATAGAACATCTCGGAGGGGTGATTATAGGCAATGATGTAGAGATAGGCTCAAACACCACTGTGGACCGCGCCATGATGGAAAATACCATTATAGGCAATGGTGTGCGCATAGATAATCTTTGCCAGATAGCGCATAATGTTATAATCGGCGACAATACCGTGATGGCGGCCCAGACGGGTATAGCCGGCTCTACCGAAATAGGAAAAAACTGCATGTTCGGCGGTCAGGTGGGTCTTGTGGGCCATATAAAGATAGCCGACAATACCATGATAGGAGCCCAATCGGGGGTTACACGCAGTGTGCGCAAGAGCGGCACGGTTATAATGGGCACTCCCGCCATAGAGCACAATAATTATTTGCGTAGTTACGCCAAATTCAAACAAGCAGGGCAAGAATAAAAATAAATTACTAACTTTGTGCCCAATTATATGAAACAGCAGACATTAAAAAAAGAATATAAATTCGAGGGAAAAGGTCTTCATACCGGAGCCTATTCACGTATTTGTATTAAACCTGCTGCTCCGGGAAGCGGTATCAGTTTTATCAGTATGGGGAAAGGCGTGGAAATCCCCGCCTTAGCCGAAAATGTTTCCAATACCGCCCGCTGCACCCTCCTTTCCAAAGACGGTGCCTCCGTTTCCACAGTAGAGCACCTGATGGCGGCTTTTGCCGGTCTTGGTATTGACAATGCCATTGTAGAGGTGGATGGTCCCGAAATCCCCATCCTTGATGGAAGCGCCCGCTATTATGCCGAGACTATTGTAAAAGACGGTCTGCAAGTTCAAGGAGCCAAGCGTCGTTATTACGAAATGAAGGAATCCGTAGAACTTCGCCACGAGCCCACAGGCAGTTGGGTGCTCGTAGAGCCGGCAGATCATTTTTCCATACATGTCACCTCCGATTTCAATTCGCGTGTGCTTGGAGTGCAAAAAGCTCATTGGGATGATTCTGTGGATTTTGTTTCGCAAATTGCAGTATGCCGTACCTTCGTGTTTTTCCACGATGTGCAGCATTTGGTTTCAATGGGACTTGTGAAAGGCGGCGATGTGGACAATGCCATTGTTGTGGTGGAACGTCCCGTTGCTCCGGAGGTGGTTGCAGAAATGGCAGAGAAAATAGGTCGTCCCGGCCTTACCGTTCTGCCTTCCGGATATCTTTCAAATATTAAACTGAACTTTCCTGACGAGTGCGGACGCCACAAGCTTTTAGACCTTATGGGCGACATGATGCTTTGCGGCGGTCATATCCGTGCTCGTATAAGCGCGTACAAACCTGGCCATACTATCAACACTGATACTGCAAAGGCAGTTCAGGCAATTCTTTCACTTTAGAGCTTATGGCAAAAATTCATCCTCTTGCGACAGTCAGCCCCACCGCCAAATTAGGCGAGAACGTAGAAGTCGGGCCTTACGCATTCATTGACGACAATGTAGAGATAGGTGACGGGAGTAAAATCTACCCGCATGCCACCATCTTCGAATATGTGAAGATGGGTAAAGATTGTGCGGTATTCCCCGGTGCAGTTGTGGGAGCTGTTCCGCAAGACCTCAAATTCGAAGGCGAGGTTACCTATGTAGAGATTGGCGACCGCGTAACCATTCGCGAATGCGCCACCATCAACCGCGGCACCGCAGCCAGCGGCAAACGTGTCACCAAAATCGGAAACGATACCCTGATTATGAGCTATGTGCACATTGCTCACGACTGTAATGTCGGAAATCACTGCATACTCGTAAGTTACGTAGGTATCGCCGGCGAAACCGTTGTGGAAGATTGGGCAATCCTCGGCGGCAGTACTGTGGTGCATCAGTTCACACGTATAGGCAAGCACGCCATGGTTGGAGGCGGCAGTAAGGTGAATAAGGACATCCCTCCCTATTCCCTTTGCGGTCGCGACCCCATCTGCTATGCAGGCGTAAACATAGTCGGCCTTCGCCGCCGCGGTTTCGAAAGCGAAGTTATCCGCAATATCAAAGAAATCTACGATACCCTTTATTTCCAGGGCTTCAATATCTCTGATGCCTGTGCCAAAATTGAGGCAGGCTTCCCCGACAGCCCCGAAAAACAGGAAATCTTAGACTTCATTCAAAACTCCAAGCGCGGCATAGTCCGTGGCAATAATGTTCACGATAAAGGTATTTTAGAATAGCCGTGCTTCTGACGACGGCATTCTGTCCCCCTATAGAGTACTTCGCTGTTTTGGCGAGGTACTCTGTCGTTTATATAGAGGCTTGCGAGTCGTATCAAAAGCAATCGTGGCGCAACCGTTGCCGCATTCTCTCTTCGAACGGCCCGCTGGATTTAAGTCTTCCGGTAATACATGCAAGTCCGCCTAAGACCGCCGGCTTGCCTTCTTCCGGCGTGCCATCTTCCGACCATCCTTCCGACAGACTTATAACCAATATTAAAATCGAATACACTACCCCTTGGGTGCCGAAGATGCAAAAGGCGATAGACAGCGCATACGACTCATCCCCTTTCTTCGAATTTTACCGCGACGGGCTTTATTCTATCTTGGATTCAAAGCCCGAAACCCTTTGGGAACTTAACATGCAGATAATAAATTGGTTATGCTCGAAAATAGGCATCACCCCCGAGATAAAGCCAACCTCCGATTTCGCCCCCGAGGCAGAAGAAGATTATCGCGAACTCATCCATCCCAAACGCTCCAATGAAATAATGAAGCAACTTGGCCTGGAGCGTCCCTATTGGCAGGTTTTCGGGCAGAAATTCGGCTTCGTGAGCGGACTTTCCGTACTCGATTTGCTCTTCTGTCAGGGTCCCGAATCCATATTGTGGCTCAAATAATCTCTTTGAAAGATTTTTTGCAACTGTTTTGCAACGGCGGTAAAATTTACGGTCGTTAAAAAGCAATTAACAGCGTTTTTTTGCTATTTCCAGATAATTTTTATACCTTTGCACCTGTGATTTGTGAGATAGAGGCCTAAGCGGTCCCTATCTTTTGTTTTATAAGAATATGGATGAGGCAAAACTTAAAGCATGTGTAGAAGCGGCCGCAAAGGAATGCGGCTGCAGTGCGGCAGATGTAATTCTCGATGAAGATAACAACATTGAGGTGATGATTTCACGCGAGAGCTCCCCTGTAGGGCTGCAGGATTGCGAGTTTGTGCATAGGGCTGTACTGAAAGCCTTCGACCGCGATATAGAAGATTATTCCCTCACCGTATCCTCGCAGGGCATCTCGGCGGAAGAAGCCGACAAGCTCTTAAAAGAAGAAACAATAGAATAAGATAAATATAAATGGACAAAACAGAAAAAATCACTCTGATTGATGCCTTTAAAGACTTCAAGGAAGAAAAGAACATTGAACGCCCTGTAATGATGGGTGTGCTCAAGGATGTGTTCCTCACCCAATTAGCTAAAACCTATGGCGACAGTGACAATTTTGACGTCATTGTAAACGTGGACAAAGGTACTTGCGAAATCTATCAGAACTTCGAGATTGTAGAGGAGATTACGGACCCTGTAAAGGAGATGACATTGGAAGATGTAAAGAAAGACAGCGGAGAGGATGATTACGAGATAGGGGATACCTATACCAAGCTTCTGCCTCTCAGTTCTTTCGGCAGGCGCGGCATCCTCAACATCCGCCAGAATCTTCAAGGACGCATTCTCGACATCGAGAAGGCCAATGTTTATAGAAAATACAGCGAGAAGGTGGGTGAAATCTTCACCGGCGAGGTTTATCAGACCTGGAGCCGCGAGGTTCTCATTTTGGATGAGGATGGCAACGAGCTGCATATCCCGCGAGACGAACAGATTCCCGGAGAGCATTTCAAGAAGAACGACACCGTCCGCGCCATCATCAAGAGCGTGGAGATGCGCAACAACACCACTCCTTACATCACCCTCAGCCGCACCTCTCCACAGTTTTTGGAAAGGCTTTTCGAAATGGAAGTACCCGAGATTGCAGATGGTCTTATCACAATTAAAAAAGTGGTGCGCGTACCGGGTGAACGGGCAAAAGTGGCTGTAGAGTCCTATGACGACCGCATCGACCCGATAGGCGCTTGCATAGGCGTCAAGGGCGGTCGCATTATCGGCATAGTACGCGAACTTCGCAATGAGAATATAGATGTTCTCCAATGGACTTCCAACCAGAAACTCCTTATTCAAAGGGCGCTTAATCCCGGGCGGGTATCCCGTATCGACATGGGTGAGAGCCCGGAGGAAAAGGTGAAGGTTTATATGCAGCCGGAGGAGGTGCAGAAGGGTATCGGTCGCGGAGGAGTTAATGTGCAGTTGGCAGGTATGTTAGTGGATCGTGAGATAGAAGTTTGGCGCGAGGCCGCCAAGGGAGAAATCATTGAAGATGAAGAAGATGTTGCACTCGATGACTTCACCGATCCCGAATATGGCGCAACCATAGACGGTTGGATTATAGAAAAGCTCAAGAGCATAGGTTGCGACACAGCCAAGAGCGTGCTTGCAATCGATCCGGATGAACTCGCCAAGAGGGCGGACCTCGAAGACGAAACCGTTGAGGAGGTACGCAGAATACTTGCAGCAGAATTCGAGGAATAATTTAAAGAAAACAGATTAGCCAATGGCAGAAATACGAATAAATAAAATAATGCGGCAGTTCAATATCGGCTTGAACGACCTTGTGGATTTTCTCCGCAAGCAGGGAGCTGATGTTGAAGCAAATCCGAATGCGAAAATATCGGACGAATATCTTCCTTTCATAGAAAAGCAGTTCGGGGCAGACCTTAAGGCGGCCCAAGAGGCAAAGGAAAGGGCTATAAAGATGTCCGACATACTTGAGCAAAGCGGGCGCAAGGCTGAAGAGCCTGAGGATGAGGAGCCGGAGAGCGTAACCATAATCCGCACTACGACCTTTGCTCATAAGCGTGAGGAAAGCGTGCCGGAACCTGCGCCTGAAGTAGTGCCGAAGGCTGCTACCGAGCCCGCACCGGAGCCTGTTCCTGCATCGGAACCTGTCGCTGCGACTGTCGTAAAGCCTGAGGCGAAACCGGAAGCGAAGCCGGAGACGGCACCGGAGGTTGCAGGGCCCGCCAAGCAGCCTGAGGCGGTTGAGCAGGAAAAACCGCAAACCCCGGAACAACAAACCGCAGAAAAGCCGCTTGCTCCCGAAAAAGCAAAAGAGCCGGCTAAAAAGCCTGATGCTGAAGCTAAGCCTGCGTCCGAGAAACCGGCCGCTCCGGCCAAAAAGACTCCTGAAAAGAAAGCTGCTTCTGCAGCAAAACCTGCAGCTCCTGCTAAAGAAGAGCCTAAAAAGGCTGCTCAGCCTGAAGCCGAATCCATAGCAGCAGAAAAACCCGCAGCCGAACAAAAACCTGCTCCAAGCTCTACGGCGAAGGCCGGGAAGGATGCTCCGGGGAAATTAAAGGTGCTCGGCAAAATAGACCTCTCTCAATTTGAGAAAAAGCCCACAAAGAAGCGTGAGCGCATCAATAAAGGTACCCAGAAGGTGGATGTGGCAAAGGCGGGGCAGAATATATCCCGAAATCAAGGCCGCGACAGGAATCAACAGTCCCAGCAGAATGCAGGAAAGGGACGGCGCAGTCGCGAGCGTTTCAAACCGGCTATGAGTGAGAGCGAAATCGAGGAGATGCAGAAGGAGATTCAAAAGCAGGTAAAAGAAACCTACGCTAAGATGAATGAGCCGGCCAAGAAGACCAAGTTCGGTGCAAAATACCGTAAGGAAAAGCGCGAGCTTGCCGCTCAGCGCACCCAAGAGGAACTGTCCGAGGCAATGGCGGATAAAAAAGTACTTAAGGTTACTGAGTTCGTGACAGTGAACGACCTTGCGGTGCTTATGAATAACACTCCTGTAAACAAGGTTATTGGCGCCTGCATGAATTTGGGTCTTATGGTTTCCATAAATCAGAGACTCGATGCCGAGGCCCTCGTGTTGGTGGCGGAAGAATTCGGTTATAAAGTGGAATTTATAGGGGCCGAACTCACTAACGAAATAGAAAGCATTCAGGAAGCGGACAGACCCGAAGATTTAGAGGAACGTCCGCCGGTGATTACCGTTATGGGTCATGTGGACCATGGTAAAACCTCTCTTTTGGACTATATCCGCAAGGCCAATGTAATTGCAGGCGAGGCGGGAGGTATCACCCAGCATATAGGAGCTTACAATGTCAGGCTGGAAAGCGGACGCCGCATCACCTTCCTCGATACTCCGGGCCACGAAGCCTTTACGGCCATGCGTGCCCGAGGCGCTCAAATGACCGACTTGGCGATTATCATTATTGCAGCAGACGATGCGGTGATGCCCCAAACTGTTGAGGCTATCAATCATGCTCAAGCGGCAGGCGTACCTATGGTGTTCGCCATCAATAAGATAGACAAGCCCGGTGCAGAGCCTGAGAAAATCTACCAGCAACTTTCCCAAATGAACATTCTCACAGAGGCATGGGGTGGAAAATATCAAAGTCAGGAAATCAGCGCCAAGAAGGGCCTCAATGTGGATAAACTTCTGGAAAAGGTACTGCTCGAAGCTGATGTTCTCGAACTCAAGGCCAATCCTAACAAGTTGGCGAGCGGTGCTATCATAGAGTCCTCACTCGACAAAGGGCGCGGTTATTTGGCTACGCTGCTTGTTCAGGAAGGAACCCTCCGTCAAGGTGATGTCATTCTTACCGGAAGCTACTACGGCCGTATAAAAAATATGTTCAACGAGCGCGGTCAGGTTGTTCAAGAAGCCGGTCCATCCAACCCTGTCAGTGTTTTAGGTCTTAACGGAGCTCCCGCAGCGGGCGAGAAATTCAATGTGATGCAGGATGAACGCGAGGCCAAGAATATCGCAGGCAAACGCGAACAACTTATCCGTATCCAAGGCATCAAGACACAAAAGCACCTCACCCTCGAAGAAATCGGCCGCCGCATCAGCATAGGCAACTTCAAGGAACTGAATATAATTGTCAAAGGCGATATGGATGGTACCGTAGAGGCCTTGTCCGACGAGCTTATCAAACTCAGCACCGAGGAAATACGAGTGAATGTAATTCACAAGGCGGTAGGAGCTATAAGTGAAAGCGATATCCTGCTTGCAGATGCATCGGATGCCATTATCATCGGCTTCCAAGTGCGTCCAACCGTAGAGGCACGCAGAGCCGCCGAAAGAGAAGGTATCGAAATCCGCCTGTACAGCGTTATCTACGATGCCATTAAAGAGGTTAAGGATAGTATGGAGGGTATGCTCGAGCCGGAGGAGAAGGAAGAGGTGATTGCTACCGCCGAGGTCAAGCAGCTTTTCCATATCAGCAGGATTGGCACTATTGCCGGCTGTATAATGCGTGAAGGCAAGATGGTGCCGAAGGCTCAAGTGCGCTTAATCCGTGATGGTATTGTAATTTACACCGGCGTTCTCGCTTCGCTTAAGATAGGCAAGGACGATGTCAAAGAAGTTCCCGCCGGAAAAGAGTGCGGCATGAGCATAGCGAACTTCAACGACATAAAAGAGGGCGACTTCATAGAAGCCTTCAAAATTGTAGAAATCAAGCGAACGCTGTAATTTCTTGCAGATTTTTGTAAGTTCTTGTAGATTGTAATTCTGCCACAGGATAGAGCGCTTCCGGCCCTTTTTGACCGACCCCCTACCAATCCTGGTCCTTCGTCACCCCTACTTTCCGCCTTCCGACCCTTCGGCAGGTTGCTTTATTACGGCTGCCATTGTTAATTCCGCCACAGGGTAGGGCCTTTAAGGCACCCGTTAGAGCGCCTCCGGCCCTTCGGCAGGGTGCTTCCGCTACTCGTTAGAGCGCTTCCACCACACAGAATGGTGTTCTCATCGGTTTTCGCTTCACCGCCTTACCTTTCAGCTTCATGGCATGGCGCTTCCGCCGGTCTCAGCTTTAAGGTCAAGCATTTAAGGCCCTTTTCGTCATACCCCGCCGTAACTTGACTGATTCCTCTGGTCGATCGACTTACCGCCGTTCCTCAAAGCCCTCCGCCGTTGAGTACGGGCGACAGTTGCCATGGCGGCAGTGAAATTGTGGGGCATTTTCGGCCATTTTTGACCAACCCCTACCATCCTGGTCCTTCGTCACCCCTACTTTCCGCCTCTTGTTCAAGCATAAAATCGAGCGTAAAATGGAACTCTCTGACTATCAGCGAAATCATGAAAGAACACCCGAAAATTTGGCTGACCTTGTTTTATGATCTGCCTCATTATCAGCACTTTCCATTTTACGCTCGATTCGCAGGTGCACCACACATCTGCTTTTGACATCTTGTGTACGTGTTTTTTGTACTATCAGTTGTATTTTACGCTCGATTTGTGAATTGCAGACCGGGCTGGTCTTAGGACCATTTATTGTATCATTGCGGGGTGTTTTGGGCGTTTTTTGCTTAGGTACTTAGGACGCGTTTCTCTATCCATCCACCACGTTAGGGCTACTGCCAAACAACGATATATCAAGTGCTGACTCAAGTTTGGCAATCGTTTCCAAAGTAAGATTTTCCTTGCCTTTCAGAAGAAGGGAAACATATTGTTGCGTGCAGCCTATTTTTGAAGCGAGTGCGGTTTGCGTAATGTTTTCCGCTTTCATTTTCGCACGAACCTTTATTGCAATATGCATGGAATATTTCATCCATCCCCAGTTATCTCTATTCTCTGCGGCTTCTTTTTCCCATGTGTCATTTTGGCTCTGATTGGCCTTTATTACATCAATTATTTTAGGCATTTCCTGATATATTTTTAAATCCATCCACATAGTCGCCATCATAGACAACTAACCATTATCTTTCAATATTTATGGTTAAGAACATTGTGATGCAAACATAAATATAATCTTCGGGTTGTACAAGTAGCACTTGTAATTTGTTGCTTTAATCAGATTCTATGCACAGGGTGACTTTTGCTCTTAATAGTCCGGAAACTAGCATAATATAAAAACAGAACGGCTAAAAATTGCTTTTTAGTCGCTCCGCTTTTGTTATCAGCTGTGCAAACACTATTATTTGCGAAAGCTTTAGATGTTGAGGTACTAGGATTCGAACCTAGGCAGACAGAACCAAAACCTGTAGTGCTACCATTACACCATACCTCAGTCCACTTTATTGTCAGGGCTTTCTGCTTGCTTGGCCTTGTTCAGCCTTCGGCTTTCCGACTGTCGCCTCGCCCGGCCTTCTGCCTCTTCAGCTTGGCTTCGGCCTTGTCCGCCATTGCCTTTCCGGCTGTTGCCTCGCTCGGCTTCGCCTTTCCGGCTGTCGCTTCGCTTGGCATTCGCCCGTTCGGCTTGGCTTCTGCCTCGCCCGGCTTCGGCTTTCCGGCTGTTGCCTCGCTCGGCTTCGCCTTTCCGGCTGTCGCTTCGCTTGGCATTCGCCCGTTCGGCTTGGCTTCTGCCTCGCCCGGCTGCCTCCTCGCTTGGCATTCGCCACCAAGCCCCTTAATAAAGCGCTGCAAAGTTAGCAAAATTTGTTAATTTTGTGAAATAACAAAAACTAATCCGAACAAAAAATGAATAAAACCTTATTTTTAGTCTGCGCAGCCGCTCTGATTATTGCAGGATGCTCGCGTCAGACCCCTCTCGATTATCCACAAGCGATGAAAGACAACACTTCCGACTTTTATTTCGGGGTAGAGGTAAAAGACCCCTACCGCCCTCTCGAGGACGATAATTCTCCCGAAACCCAGGCATGGGTAGAAGCACAGAATGCCCTTACTCAAAAATATATGGCTCAAATCCCATTCAGGGATAAACTCCGCTCACGCCTGTCTGAAGTTTGGAATTACGAGCGCATCTCCGCTCCGATAAAGCGTCATGGCAAATATTATTATTCCCGCAATGACGGACTTCAGAACCAGAGCGTCCTTTATGTTACCGATGAACCCGGCACCCCCGGCAAGGTATTGCTCGACCCCAACACCCTTTCTGATGACGGCACGGTGGCATATACCGGCTCCAGCATCTCCAAGGACGGCAAATATATGGCCTATACCATCTCTCGAAGCGGCAGCGACTGGACCGAAATCTATGTGCTCGACCTCCAGAGCGGCAAGCATCTCGAAGACCATATAGTCTGGGGCAAATTCACCGATGCTGCCTGGCATGGCGATGGCTTCTATTACAGCGCCTACGATGCTCCCTCTGAGCGCGCATACAGCGGCAAGAACGAACTGCATAAAATTTACTATCACAAAATCGGCACACCTCAGAGCGAGGATAAACTCTATTTCAGCAATCCCAAATATCCACTTCGCTTTTATTCGGTCAGCTTGAATGATGAAGAAAGCATGATGTTCCTCTACGAATCCGGAATGGGCAACGGCAATCTGTTGTATGTTAAGGATTTGACTAAAAAGAATGCGCCTTTCGTGAAGATGGTGGATGATTATGAATTGCAATACAGCCCTATCGGGACCGTGGGCAAGCGTATCTACCTCTATACCAATTATGGAGCATCGATGGGGAGGATTATGGTGGCTGATATTTCCAAGCCCGGCTTAGAAAATTGGAAAGAGGTATTGGGAGAAAGCAAAGATGCCATAGATGGCGTTTCCATTATCGGCGGTAAACTTATAGTAACTTATCTTGCAGATGCCTGCTCGCGCGCAGCCCTCTTCGATCTTGACGGTAAATTCATAAGAGATATTGATTTGCCGGGCATAGGCAGCGTATATTTCGCCGGCGTGCAGGATGAACCCGACTGCTATTATTCCTTCACCTCAATAACATCTCCCGCTACCATCTATAAATACGACCTTGACAGCGGGGAAAGCAGCCTCTATGTTCAGCCGAAACTTGCTTTCAATCCCGATGATTTTACTACTGAGGAAATCTTCTATCCCAGCAAAGACGGCACTCAAATTCCAATGTTCATCACCTATAAAAAGGGTCTCAAACTCAATGGCAAAAATCCGACTCTTCTTTATGGCTACGGCGGATTCAATGTCAGCATGACGCCCTATTTCACTCCCCGCCGCATTCCTTTCCTCGAAAACGGAGGCATCTATGCACAACCGAGCATAAGGGGAGGAGGAGAATATGGCAAAGAGTGGCATGTGGCAGGCACCAAGATGCAAAAGCAGAATGTGTTTGATGACTTTATCGCTGCGGCGGAATGGCTCATTGCCAATAAATATACCGACAGCAAGCATATCGCAATAATGGGCGGCAGCAACGGCGGACTTCTTGTGGGCGCCTGCATGACGCAAAGGCCGGAGCTTTTCAGGGTTGTAATCTCACAGGTAGGAGTGATGGATATGCTTCGCTATCATAAGTTTACGATAGGATGGAATTGGGCGAGGGATTTTGGCACTTCTGAGGAAAGCCAAGAAATGTTCGAGTATCTGTATGGCTATTCTCCTTTGCATAATCTGAAGCCGGGAGTTGCCTATCCTGCAACACTCATTACCACTGCCGACCACGACGACCGTGTGGTGCCCGCGCATTCATTCAAATTTGCCGCCACTTTGCAAGATTGCCAGGCCGGTCTGGCGCCTTGCTTGATTAGAGTCGATGTAAAGGCAGGACATGGCAGCGGCAAGCCCGTATCAATGCAGATAGATGAGTACACTGACATCTACAGCTTTATAATCTATAATATGCCCGGCGGGAAGTATTAGCGCCTTGCCATACTATTAGACTCTCATCGGCAAGTAAGGTTTTACTGTCTTTTTTGCTTAGTCGGTTTTTCAACTGCTCTTGCCAGGAAGGCCTGCATGATTGGTGCGGTTGCCACTGGCTTTGTGCAAGCTGTTAGACTCTAATTAGCAAGGCAGTTTTTTTTCCACTGCCCTTGCCAGGAAGGCCTGCATGGTTGGTGCGGTTGCCACTGGCTTTGTGCAAGCTGTTAGACTCTAATTAGCAAGGCAGTTTTTTTTCCACTGCCCTTGCCAGGTGAACCTGCATGGCCGGTGCGGTTGCCACTGGCTTTGTGCAAGCTGTTAGACTCTAATTAGCAAGGCGGTTTTTTTCCACTGCTCTTGCCAGGCGGATCTGCATGGTGGCAAAGTCGACGAGATGGCCACTGGTGTATATTTACTATGGTTGTGTGGCTAGCATTATGTCTTACTGATTTTGTAAGTTTTCAGGTTCTTATCTGTAAGGCAGATTAGCGCAGCTACTCTTGTCTGGCGGGACTGCTGGATTGTTTTTTCCACTGCTCTTGCCAGGCGGACCTGCATGGCGGCAAAGTCGACGAGATGGCTATTGGTGCATGTTTACTATGGTTGTGTGGCGGCTTTTGCAACTGCTCTTGCCAGGCGGATCTGCATGGCGGCTCTTGCCGGCTTGGTCACCTTTTGGTTTTGAAATAATCGCTGACTAAAGCGGAGCAGTCTTCGGCCATAACGCCGGAGACTGTTTCTGTTTTAGGATGCAGCAGCGATGGCTTGTAGAGGGTAAATCCCCGCTTGGGGTCGCCCGCTCCGTATACGAGTTTTCCGAGTTGCGCCCAATTCATGGCGGCGGCGCACATTGGGCAGGGCTCCACCGTTACATATAATATACAATCGTTTAGATACTTGCCCCCCATTTCTCCGCACGCCGCAGTGATGGCTATCATTTCTGCATGAGCCGTCGGGTCGTTCAGCCTCTCTGTCATATTGTGACCTCGGCCGATTATCCTCCCCCTGCACACCACTACCGCTCCGATTGGCACTTCGTCTTCCGCTGCGGCCAAATGCGCCTCCTTCAATGCCTCATGCATGAATTTTATGTCTATCTCACTTTGCGCCTTTATCCCTGCCTCCATACAACTTGCATCTTTCACCTTCCGCGGCTGCTGTGCGGCTTTTTTTTGTTCTCCGTCACCTACTTGCAGCAATCGCTTCCCCGATACGCCTCCCCTCTGCTGCACGCTACACTGCGCCGTCTCCCCGTCAGTTGTTTGTTGGTGTTTTTTGACCGTAAGGCTTTTATTGTCCGGTTTCATGGTAATTCTTATATTACTCCTACAAAGTTGGCGAAATTTTTATGATATTTTGTAAAATCCCGGCCATATATTTTCGTTAAACACTCTTGCCTCTCTGCTTGACAGCATTTAACCTCATAATAAATTTCTTTTTGGTAAACTTTTTTTAGGACGAGACAGGGGCGTACCCGGACATAAAAACAGATCTCATTGCTGGCTCTAAACAGGGTTCCCAGCTGGCTTTAAACAGGGGCGTAAAATGTAACTCTCTGACTATCAGCGAAATCATGAAAGAACACCCGAAAATTTTGCTGACCTTGTTTAATGATCTGTCTCATTATCAGCACTTTCCATTTTACGCCCTATCGGAAGCCCTGTTGGCGAGCTTCGCTTTCGCCTTCTAGTACGGCGAGCGTCTAGCAAATTCAAAATCTAAATGCAACTGATGTAAAAATGATTGATTAGTAAGTTGATATAAAAAAGGAGACAAAGCCCTAAGACTTGTCTCCAATGAAAATGCTTACTACCTTTATCGTCATCAAATTTTAAAACATCAGATAAAAATGAAGCATTTAACGTTAGGGCAAAGATAAGATTTTTTTGCATTATTACATGCACATCATTCCAAAAGTGAAATCGCTAAAATAGTCGGTGTCCACAAATCGACTATCACCCGTGAAATTGCCCGCCACAGCTACTTGGGCACAAAGTTATATTATGCCGGATATGCGCAGCAGCGAGCAGCATAAAGTAGCAGCATGCAACAACAAGCAACGGCAAGCAGTAGCAAGCAAGCAGTGTCAAGTAGCAAGTAGCGGCGAGCAGGGGCGCGCTGTAGCAAGCAACAGCCAGCAGCACGCTGCAGAACGCAACGGTATGTAGTAACAAGTAGCGGAAAGCAATAGCAAGCAGCAGTAAGCAATAGCGACCATAAAAAGCGGCATGAAACTGTAAGCAAGCCTAACCTGTTAATCCGGCGGCAAGCAAAAGGCATGTAGCGTCAAGCAGAAGCAAAGCGCCTATTTATTGAAAAAGAAGTGCGATTCAAAAGGAAGAAAATGCTTTGCCAAAAAGAAAGCTTCAATAAGCATTGTCACGCAGCAGCAAGCCGGGGTGCGCTGTAGCAAGAAACATCAAGCAACAGAAAACAACATCAAACAATAGAAATTGGCTGTATTCAACGATCAGCAAACCCAGCCAACTAATCCAGCGAAAGGAGCATCTTGCGGTAAAAGTCGGCTTTCTTTTCAAGGGCGAGCGGATAGGCTCGGGAGGTTGAAGGAAGACGGAAGAAATTAAGCCGGCGTCCGCTTTGCGGTAATATGATTTCGCTGCTTTCCCCTACTTTTGGGATTTTACAGCCGAATTGCTGCGAAACCACCTCCGATGCCAAAGTACCGGTGGCAACTATCGCCTGACACTTAGGCAGTTGCTCAACGTGGGACGGAATATCGCGAGCTTTCAAAATTTGTAAATCAGCATCGGAAGCAGTGCCTTTAAGCCGATGGATTATTTCAGCCGTATCGGAAAAAGCAAATCCATGCGAGGAGCAGAATTCTCTTATCGCCTCTTCGTTCCAACGGTTTTGCGGGAAGGTCGGTTTTGCATGATTGCTTTTTTGAATAAGGGCAGGTGAAGAGCCGGTGCGAATTTCAAAATGCTCCTTGTCGGAATAAAAAATCATCCCCATTATCCGCCAAAAATCATTCGTGAAATTAGGATAGTAAAAATTCATGCTCCACCTGATTGGCTTGGCGGGAAAGGTACCCAAAAACAGCACCTTAGATTCGGAGGGAAGGAACGGCTCGAACGGATGAGTTTCTAATTCCATGTTTGAATGTTTTTTATAAAGTTCTTGCTTTCTTCTATCATCTTTTCCGCCTCCATAACCTCTTTCTTACTGATTTTTTCCGGGGTAGCGATGATTTTATATTGCAGAAAGGCTCCTATTTGTTTATAACCGACACCGCTTTTGGCACGAAGCTCAGATGCAAGTTTGATTTTTTCAATATCGGGAAGAATGAGAATATCTTTAAGATGTTCATATCTCCCCGAAGAAAGCACCAATTCGGCCAGATGATTATAAACCCTATCATCTCCTCTTCTTTCAGACGCATCTTCCGGCAAATCGTATTCAGCAAAAGTGTTGGCGTTGAAAGAGTAGAGCATTTCCTCGTAAGAGCGGTAAAATTGTTCTAAAGCGGTATAATCCACAGCATTATAGGAGCTGATGATAAAGTCGGTAAGTTGTTCTTTTTCAGATGGTTTAAGATCGGAATAAAGTCGTTTAAGATAAGTGTAATTCAAATAATTATCTGCTTTCCTTTGAGCCTTTACCATTTCGAGCGCTTGCTTGAGGCGAAAAGATGCCTTCCTTATTATTATAGGTTCCGAAAAAGGATGATTATTGTGAGCATAGGCAAGAAAATTCCATCGGATATCTTGCGCCTTTCCGCATAATTTCTTGTTGGTATGATTGTTATAAAGATATCCTGCCGCAGTGCGAATGTTTTTTGCCCCGTATTTTACTGCAGAGCCGAATTGCATATTGAACAGAGGCCCTTTTCGACCTGCATCCGCATTATAGTCCCTAACAAAACGGGATGAATAGCCGGAAACAAAACTTCTGATCTCGTTTCTGCTGTCTGCCGCAATCAAGACATGTATATGGTTATACATTAACGCGAGGCCGAGAATCGTCATGCCATGTTTGCGTGCATATGTGGAAAATATGGTATAAAAGACCAAAAAATCTTGCAGCGTATAGAATATGACAACTTTTCCAACTGTCATCTGATAGACATGGATTGCACGTTGAATATTTTTAGTGCGCTGAATCTTTTTTGCGCCTTGCGTTATTTTTGCGCCTTGCATTATTTTCATACTGCAATTAGTAGTGAATTTTAGCGTAAAATGCAACTGATGGCGCAAAAAAATTGCGAATACTTGGTATCAACCGCAGGTGTATTACGCAGCCGCAAATCGAGCCTAAAATGGAACAGGTAGAGCAGAAAAATTGCGAATACTTGGTATCAACCGCAATTGTATTACGCAATAGCAAAGCGAGCCTAAAATGTAACTAGTAGAGCAAAAAAATTGCGAATACTTGGTACCTACTGCAGATGCATGACGTAACGGAAAATCGAGCGTAAAATGGAACTCACTGACTATCAGCGAAATCATGAAAGAACACCCGACAATTTGGCTGACCTTGTTTGATGATCTGCCTCATTATCAGCACTTTCCATTTTACGCCCTGCTTGGAGCCCTTCCAGGAGCTCTTTCTGAAGCTCTTTCTGAAGTTATTCCTGGAGCCCCGCCGGCAAGCCCTGTTTGGAGCCTTGTCTGAAACCCTTTCTGGAACTCTGCCTGGAGCCCCGCCGGCAAGCCCTGTTTGAAACCCTACTGTCGCGCCTTTTTCGTGCGCTCTGCCATCGAGCCCTGCTACGCCTTTTTCGTGCGCTCTGCCATCGAGCCCTGCTGTTGCGCCTTTTTCGTGCGCTCTGCCATCGAGCCCTGCTACGCCTTTTTCGTGTGGTCTTTCTGATGCGCCTTGTTTGGTGTCCTGTCGCCGAAAAAGAAAGCTTTGTTGCAAATCTCGGTAAAAAGTTTCATATTTGTGTAAATTATGAAACTTTTTCTGATAGACGGCCATGCGCTGATTTTCAAGATGTATTACGCCTTCTTGGGGAGACCCATGATAAACAGCAAGGGAGTAGATACATCCGTACTTTTCGGTTTTACCAAATATCTTTTGGAACTCCTGAACAGGGAGAAACCCACTCATGTGGCGGTTAGTTTCGACCCTCCAGGGGGCACTTTCCGCAACGAGCTCTATCCCGAATACAAAAGCAACCGCCCGCCGACTCCTCAATTGATAATAGATGCCTTGGAGCCTCTTACGGAGATTGTGCAGGCGATGAATATTCCGGTGCTGATGATTCCGGGTTTCGAGGCGGACGACCTTATCGGCTCTATGGCAAAGCGTTCTGCCGAAGAAGGTTTCAATGTGTATATGGTTACGCCGGATAAGGATTTCGGTCAGCTGATAGACAAAAACATTTTCCAATATAAGCCCTTGAAAGGCGCTGAAAACGAGGTGATAGATATTCCGAAGCTTCGCGAGAGGTACGGGATAGACAGGCCGGAGCAGATTATAGATTTGCTGACGATTTGCGGGGATGCTTCCGATAATGTGCCGGGGGTGAGGGGCGTAGGGGAGAAGGGTGCGAGCAAGTTGTTGCAAAAATACGGTACAGTGGATGGTGTTTACGAGCATCTTTCCGAATTGACGCCCCGTCAGCAGGAGATGTTCAAGGCCGCAGAGCCGAATATAGAGTTGTATAAAACTTTGGTGACAATAAAGACGGATATTCCGCTTGAAACCACGGCCGAAAGTATGAGGTTTAGTGCTGATTTCAGCCCTGAGCTGATAGAGTTGTTCAATTTGTATGAGTTTAATTCTCTGAAAAGGCTTGTGGCGAAAATGTCCGGAGGGGCGGTGGGTGGAATGGGGATGAGTGGATCGAAAGGGGCGACGGGTGGAATGGAGATGAGCGGATCGAAGGAAGAGAGTGGTGGAATGGGGATGAGCAAGGCCGGAGCAAAAGAAGTCGGAATGGGTGCGGCCAAAGCGAAGATGGCAGGCCAGCCAACAACAGGCGCAACCCAAGTAAAGAAAGTAAGCGAGGCAACGCAAGTAATAGAAATAAAGAAGGTCGCCGATTATGCGATAGTCCTTGATGGGGAAACCCTATATGTTGCAGATGATAAGGGGGTTAAGAGGGGAAGGCCGGAGGAGTTCAAGGGGATTCTGGAAGATGAAGGCAAGAGCAAGGCGGGTTATGCGGTTAAGGAGCAGATGAATGCTCTCGCGAAGCGGGGGATAGCCCTGAGGGGCAAAATCTACGATTGCGAGCTGATGCATTATCTCATCAATTCGGAAAGTTCTCACCAGTTGGAGGCGTTGATGCAAAGTTATTTGGGGGTGGATTTGGAGATGCCGGAGCAAAAGCTATTTATCGGCTCTCTTTTTGGAGATGACGGCGAAGCGGCTTTTAAAGAAGATGGAAAGGCGGGCGTCAGAAACGACGGTGAGGTGGTTGCCGGAAACGATAGCGAAGTAACTGCAAGAAGCAATGGCGAAACGGTAGATAGAAATGAAAACGAGGCGGCCGAAAGAGATAACGCGCCTTCGCAGAAAGACCGCAGCGAGGAGTGCAGGGCCTTGAGGCCGCTGGCAGACAAATTATATGCGCAGATGGCAGGTGATACCCGGAAACTCTATGACGAAATGGAGGAGCCCCTTATAAAAGTGCTCTCCGAAATGGAACTCACAGGTGTAAAGATAGACATCGCTTCATTACAGGACTTTGCCGAAAGTCTTCGCACTCAAATGTACGAGAAAGAAAAACAAGTGCGCGAGATTGCCGGAGAGCCGGATTTGAATGTATCCTCCCCAAAACAAATAGGGGAAGTCATCTTCGAAAAGCTGAAACTCGACCCCTTAGCCAAAAAGCCCAAAAAAGGCAGCTGGTCCACTGATGAAGAAACCCTCAGCGTACTGAGCGACCGCAGCCCCATCATCGATGCCATCTTGGATTACAGGGGCCTTCGAAAACTGCTGAGTACCTACATAGACCCTTTCGCATCTTACATCGGTACTGACGGGCGCGTGCATACCACTTTCAATCAGGCCCTTACAAGCACCGGCAGGCTCTCATCCTCCAATCCCAATCTCCAGAACATCCCCGTCCGCACCGAACAGGGGCGCGAAATCCGCAGGGCCTTTGTCCCCGGCAATCCGGACAATTCGGTAATGATGAGCGCCGACTATTCGCAGATAGAACTCCGCATAATGGCTCATCTTTCCGGAGATGAACATCTTTGCAAGGCCTTCCGCGATGGGGTGGATGTGCATGCCGCTACCGCTTCTAAAATCTTCGGCATACCGGTTGAAGATGTAACTTCCGACCAGAGGCGCATGGCTAAAACCGCCAACTTCGGCATTATGTACGGCATTTCCGCTTTCGGCCTCTCCCAAAGGCTGAAAACCTCCCGTCAAGAAGCCAAAGACTTGATAGACGGCTACTTCGCCAATTTCCCCGCAGTTCAGGCATACATCAATAAAACTCTTCAGGACGCCCGCGAAAATTCTTACACCACAACCCTTTTCGGCCGCCGGCGTTACATCACCGACATCAATTCCCAAAATGGCAGACTCAGGTCATTTGCCGAACGCAACGCAGTCAATGCCCCTATCCAGGGCACTGCTGCCGACATCATAAAGGTAGCCATGGTAAATGTCAGCCGCTGCTTGAAAGAAGAAAAGCTGAAAGCCAAAATGGTGCTCCAGATTCATGACGAACTCTTGCTGGAGGTGCCAAGCGAAGAGATTGAACGTGTGGAAGAAATTTTAAAACGCGAAATGGAAAAAGTGATAAAATTAAATGTCCCCTTAACAGTAGAATGCAATTATGGAAAAAACTGGCTTGACGCCCACTGACGAACTTATCCGCCTTGCGATAATAGGAGACGGGACTGCTTTCACCCGCCTATGGGACACGCATATCGACACTCTTCGCTCCTATATCAAAGGTAAGATGAAGAATCTCGATGACTTTTATGTGGACGATATTTGCTCGCGCTCGTTCGAAAAGGCATTCCGGCAAATCCGCACCTACGACCCCTCCAAGAGCCAGTTCAAGACCTGGCTGCTAACCATAGCCCGCAATACGGCTCTCGATATTGTAGAGCAGGAAAACCGCGCCCGAAGGCAATACATTTCTCTCGATGACACTTCGCGCCGAAATTCCGCAATAGTCAGCAGCATCGATGATGGCGAAGAGACCGCTTTGGAAAACATCATTCACAACGAGGACCAGGACCGTACGCAAAGGTATGTCGATGGCTTGCCGGACCTCTACCGTCAGATTGCCCGCATGCGTCTTATAGACGGCTTGCAATATAAAGAGATAGCGGAAGAATTGGATATGGAATTGAATACCGTCCGCACCCGCATCCGCAGGGCCAAAGCCCTTATTGAAAAAGCGCAGAAGGCGGATAGGGAGGATTAGTTATAAGTAGGGAAGGGAGAAGATGCGCTAAGGCGAGGATAGCGCAGAAAGCGGATAGGGAGGATTGATTCTAAGAAGGTAAGAAGATGCGCTATGGCGGGGATAGCGCAGAAGGCGGATAGGGAGGATTGATTAAACCGTGATTACATTAACGCCGCACTTGAGGGTTTTATCAACGAAATCCTCAGCGCAGTTTTTATCGGTAATGATGGTGTCCAAATCACAGACTCCGCAGATTAAGCCGATACCTTTTTTACCCAACTTAGAGGAGTCTGTAAGCAGAATGTGCTGGGAAGATATCCCCATCATTACATTGTGCATGCGCGCCTCCTGAATGAAAGCCATAGTGACGCCGGCTTCAAGGTCCAAACCGTCACAGCCGAAGAAGAGCTTGGTGGCGTGTACGTTCTTTAGCCCCTCTATTGCGTAGGCATCACGAACCGAAAGTGAATTTTTGACAAGTTCGCCGCCAAGCATGAAAATGTTTACATTTTCTTTTTCGCTCAATATCATACCTATTCTTATAGATGAAGTAATGACATTGAGATACCCTTTGGGTTTCAAGACATGAGCTAACGACTCTATTGTAGAGCCGGAGGTAATGATAATGGTATCATTTTCCTCAATCAACTCTGCCGCCGCCCTGGCTATGCGCATCTTCTCCTCGGAGTGCAGCAGGGCCTTACGCTGAACGGGAACATCTATGGCATTGAAACTAACGGGAGATGCGCTTCCGTGATTGCGGATTAGGGCATGCTGGCTCTCAAGGAAGGTGAAATCGCGCCTGATGGTAGCCTCCGTAACTCCAAGTTCCCGGGCGGCATCGTCCACCCTGAGTACCGATCGTTTGGTAAGCTGCTCTTTTATATAATTGTGTCTTTCTTCGCGCGTGTACATATATTATAATTAATTTGTATATTAAGGACACAAATATCGTTAATCGTTACCAAAAAACAATATATGTTTGTTTTTGTTTGTTTTTTCGAAAACGATATTGTTTTTCAAAAAAATATATTTATATTTGCACCTGAATACTTTGACTAATATAAAATTATTGCTAATTCCAGACAGATTATCAATAAACAATATAAAAATAGAAAGATAAAGAGATAGATTATTAATAAAAGCAGATAGAATATTAATAAGATGTCCATAAAAAGCGGAGTGAATAAAACTCTTTCTCAGGCTGCCGGTTCGAAAATTTTCGAATCGGGGCGGAGTGTGTTTGATTTGGAGATGAAGAATCCCTCTCCTCTCCTCTCCTCTCCTCTCCTCTCCTCTCCTCTCCTCTCCTCTCCTCTCCTCTATACTCCATAATTGTCTATTTTTTAGACAGCTATATTTCTTTCGGCGCCTCCATAACATTGAGGGCGCCAATCAGACTATTGAATATTCTGAATCGGCAGTATGCTTAAACGCTTCCGATATGCTTTGCGCTACCTAAAAGAGTTGAACATTACAGGAGAAGCTGACTTTGAATATGATGATACTATAATATAAATAGAATACTAACCAAATCAATAAAACGGATATGAAAAGAAAAACTTCAAATCGTACTTATGTATCGCCTGTGGCTATTGCCATAGCGGTAGACTACAACTCTTATTTATGTCAAAGTTCGCAACAGGACATGGGATCACTTACCGAAAATTTCGGCGTAGAAGATATTGAATACTAAAAAAACTAGTGATATGAAAAAAACTTTTAAACTATTGGCCGCAAGCCTGTTTGTACTCTTTGCGGCAGCTTGTGCAAAAACCAATCTCGTGGAGGAGCAACCTGAGCTTATTCCCGAAGGATTTGTGAAGCTTGAAATCACAGCTGAAAGCGAAACCACCAAGACAGCCGTGGACGCAGATGGTAACGTTACATGGTGTAGTGGCGACGAGGTTAAATTTCTCTATAGTGGAGGCACCGCAACCGCAACTACAACCTCGACTACGGCCAGCGCCACTTTCACGGCTATTGTTCCTGATAGCGGTAATCTCTATGCTGTATATCCTTCATCCATCGGTACTTTGACGAGCGATGTAATTACCGTAAACGTTCCTGCTACACAAGACGGAGCATTTGCCAACGGTAATTTTTCCGCCGCCAAGGTGAATCGTGGTACTAACAGCGCCACATTCCAAAACATCACTTCATTCCTTAAAGTGACTGTTTCCAATCCTAGTGTAAAGCGTGTGGTTGTAGAGTGCGCCGGTACCGGAGTTAGTCTTGCCGGCGCTGTGGATGTGACATTTACGAATTATGACATTTCTGTTGGCGATTGCTCGGAAGGCAGCGGCCAGATAACGCTTAATGTTCCCGGAATAGGCACATATTATATTGCCGTACTCCCCGGCGTAACTCACTCAAAGGGTTTGTCTATAACCTATTATACAGAAGCTGACGGGGTATATACTGCTCTCACTCCTTATTACTATAACAAATCGCTCACTGTTGAGCGCAATAAAATCAAGGACTTCGGTGACCTTAACCCCACTCCTGGCAGCATGTATGTAAGTGTTGCCGGAGCTGGAAACAAGAGCGGTTTCACTGCAGACAATGCAATGAGTTTTGAACAGTGGAAGACCAGAGTTACTGCTATTGAAGATTTGCCGGAGAACACATACGCACGTACCTCTCAGGCCAAGAGTCTCGATGGCACTACATTCAACTTTGCGGCCGGAACATATTCGTTCACCGAAATTTTGCCTTTAGGAACTTATTCAATGATAGATGCACGCAATGTTGCATATACAATTCAGGGTGCGGCCGGAACTATCTTCTCAGGCGCCTCAAGCGATGTCGCTACATACAGCATTCTTCAGATTAACTCTGTAGTTGACCTTACTATTAAGAATGTCACATTCGATAAGGCAAAGGCGATAGACACAAACAGGGGCGGCGCACTTTATCTGAGCAACAATTCTTCTACTGTTACTCTTGACGGCTGTACATTCAGCAATTGCGTAAGTTCGGATGGCGGCTCCGGTGCTGCTGTTACTGCGACTACAGGTGAGATTACTGCTACAAATTGTACTTTCACTTCTAACTCCGCAGATGTCGGTGCAGGTCTTAATATCTATAAAGTAATTACCGAAGAAACTATTGCTCCCGTAGGCGTGTTCACAAATTGTACATTTACCGGTAACAGCAATTCTGCAGTGAGAGTTCAGACTGCCACTTGCACCTTCAATGCCTGCACCTTCCAAAATAATACTAATACTGTTAATACTCATGGCACTCTTTGTTGTCAAGCAGGCTCAGTTGTAAATGTCAATGGATGTACTTTCAGCGGCAACTCCGCAAAGACAGGAGGTGCAATATTTGCGGGAGGAAATGCTCAATTGACAATTGGCGATTATGAGAGCACCAACACCACTTTCAGCAATAATAGCGCAGCCAATTGGGAGTCAGGAGCAATACATTTTCAGAATACTTCTACTGCAACGATTACTAACGCCCAATTTACAGGTAACACTGCAGTTCAGAAAGGCGGAGCATCAAATATCAATACATCAGGAAATATAAGTTTTGTTAATTGTACTTTTGATGGGAACAAAATCACCAGCACAACATACAATTATGGAAACAACCAAGAGTATGCAGGTGGAACTCTTTACCTTCAAGGCAGTGCAGATGTTTCTCTAACGAATTGCACTCTAAAAAACAGTATATCCAACTATTATGGCTCTACTATCTATACTGCTGTTGGTAGAGCGTCCGGAACTCTTACCATTACCGGTGGAAGTTTCCAAAACAATGGCAGCACCGCATCGGGGGGAGGAGCAATCACCCTCTTCGGCTCGTCGCCTATTACCATAAGCGGAACTACATTCTCAGGAAACTTTGCTGATTATGGCGGATGTTTCTATTCAGATTACGACTCCGACCTTACCTGTACCGAATGTGTTTTTAACGGTAACTATACATTCACGGATGGTAAAAGTTGGAAATACTATGGCGGAGTATATTATAATTCGGGCAGCACCGATGGAAAGACAGCCAAGGCTAAATTCAACAAGTGCTACTTCTCCGGAAACTATGCCAATGGCGGAGGAGCTATCTATCTTAAGCAGCGTGTTGATATGTATGTCAACAATAGCGTCTTTAAAGACAATTATATTAAGTATAAGTGCGGTACTAATATTGCAATTAGTGCAACCTCTGCCAAACTCTATATGAATAATTGCACATTATTTGGCGGATACACTACAGTCAGTGCAAATAATGACGGCGGTTCAACTATCTATAATAAGGGTGTTCTCTTTATTTCCAACAGTACGTATGTAGGAGACCCTTATCATGCAAACAAATCAAATTGGCACCTGACTACAGGCGGTATGATCTGTAATGACGAAACGGGCGGAAAAATCTATCTTGTAAATAATATAATAGCCGGAATCAGTACTGACACACAATCATTATACTATAAAGCCGTCCCAGGCACCTCTGAGGTTTATTATAACAAGATGTCCAATGTGTACCACGCCAATACTGTAATTTCAACAGTAAGCCCGGAATTCAACGGCCTTGACTATTACCAATCTTCATTTGGAAATATGGCGGAAACAACAGACACAGATTACAGACGCGTTTGGAGTTGGGATGGTACTATGACAGGTACCAATAATACCTGTTTCCCGCTCGCAGATGTCAAAACATTCATCTCAACCAATGCATCCGACTTCAATACCTGGCTTGGCACGGTGGACGGTCTCGACAAAGACCAACTTGGCAATGTTCGCGGCGCCAACACTTGGCCGGGCTCTTATGACGGAACAAATCTTTAATTATTAACTGATAAGTAAGTAAGAAGTCAATACATGAAACGACTCTTATCCATTTTCCTTTGCTTTATCGGGATCGCCCTTGCGGGCATCCCGATAAATGCACAGGAGAAAATCCATGTTACAGGACAGGTATTTGACGCCTCCACCGGAGAGACTTTGATTCAAGCCTCAGTTATTGTAAAAGGCACTACTCAAGGCGTTGTTACCGATCTTGATGGTAATTTCTCCATCAGCGTTGCGCGCGGCTCGGAACTGGTATTTGGTTCTTTGGGCTACGAAGATATGACGGTTGTCGTCAAAGACGGCGCCTCACCTCTGCGTATTGCATTAAAACCATCAGCCGAACTCATTGAGGACCTGGTGGTAGTTGCTTATGGTACGGTTAAAAAAGAAAACCTTTCGGGAGCAGTCGATCAAGTATCGTCCGATGTTTTCGAAGGCCGTCCTCAAGCTAATGCCTCACAAATGCTTCAGGGCGTTATTCCCAATCTCAATATTGAGCTTGAGAACGGCCGCCCCGGAGTTACTGCAAATTACAATATCCGCGGCACAACTTCCATAGGCAGCGGAGGCTCGGCTCTTATTCTCATCGATGGAGTTGAGGGAGAGCCAAATCTCCTTAATCCCAACGACATCGAGAGCGTATCGGTACTCAAGGATGCTGCAGCGTCCGCCATCTACGGCTCGCGCGCCACTTTCGGAGTCGTTCTCATAACAACCAAGGACCCATCCAAGAAAAAAGATCATTTCAGCATCAATTATTCTTCGAATTTTTCTGTCCTTAAGCCGCTTTATGTGCCGGATATCGTTACGGACGGCTATATATACAGCAAGGTTTTCTTTGATGCCTATACCAACTGGTATAATACCCAGCCTACCGGAATCAACAAGTCCCAGGATTTCAATCTCTCATGGCTCGACGATTTCCGCCTGCGCAAGCTTGAAGGAAACACCCGCACCACGACTTTGGACTCCAACGGCAAGTATGTCTATTATGGCAATACCAATTACTATGACCTTTTGTACAAGGATTCTGTAAGCGCCCAGACACACAACGTATCCGTCAGCGGGTCAAGTCAGAGAATAAGCTATTATCTGTCCGGACGTTTATATAAATATGACGGACTTTTCAACTTCAATCCCGATAACTATAAGACATTCAATATCAGAGGCAAAGCCAGGATGCAGGTGCTTCCGTGGCTGTCGGTGACGGAAAACATGTCTTATGACTATGAGCTCTATCATATTCCTATCAGCTATACCGGCGAGAGCAAGGGTAATTTCTGGCGCTCTATAAACGACGAGGCTCACCCTTCATCACCGGCATTTAATCCCGACGGCTCAATGACGCTCTCTACGGCTTACTCTATAGGCGGTCTGATAACGGGCAACAATTATGACGATCGTCTTGTTAAAACCTTCAAATCGACCACGGGAGTAAAAGCTTCTTTCTTCGATGACACCTTCAGTCTGAATGCAGACTTTTCTCTTCTTGAACGGGATAAAAACAATGTAACCAAGCGTACCGCCGTACCTTATTCAACACATTTCGGCGTTACTGAATATCTCGGCGTGCCGTTTTCCGATGAGCGCATTATGGAATATGATAGTATTCACCACTATCTGTCTTTCAATGCGTACTCGAATTACGAGAATACCTTTGGCAAGCATTATCTCAAGGGACTTTTAGGCTATAACTATGAGGAGAGAACCGAGAAAGGCACTTATGTCGATCGTTATGGACTTATAACGCCTGAGGTGAATGCCTTGAACCTGGCAATCGGAGAGATGATTACATCCAGTTCCACCGGTTCGAAGTGGAAGGTTGCCGGCTTTTTTTTCAGAGTCAACTATGGCTATGACGACCGCTATCTGCTGGAAGTTAACGGTCGTTATGACGGTTCTTCCAAATTCCCCATCAATTCGCAGTGGGGTTTCTTCCCCTCTGCTTCTGCAGCATGGAGAGTATCCAAGGAGCCTTGGTGGAAGGTAAATCCATCTATTGTCTCCAATCTTAAGTTGCGCGGTTCTTTCGGTGAACTCGGGAACGGCAACGTAGGCGTATATGCTTTTATGGAGAAGTTTTCGTTCAGCACCATGAACAGGGTTTTGGACGGCTCTTCAAAGCAGCGCCATACGCAGCTCCCGTCCCAGATTCCGGACAATCTCACATGGGAGACGGCGCAGACCGCAGATATCGGTTTGGATGTGGGTTTTCTGAGAGGTAAACTTGAACTTACGGCCGACATTTACAGGCGTAAGACATATAATATGTATACTGCCGGTCCGACACTTCCGGATACTTATGGAGCATCTGCACCTAAAGGCAATTATGCCGATCTTCATACAGACGGCTTCGAATTGACGTTGACTTATAACGATGCATTCAATCTGGCGGGTAAGCCATTACATTACAACCTGAAGGGTACCCTGGCAGACTCCAGGGCTTGGATTGACAAATACTATAATCCTACCGGCAATATCAATGACTATTATGTGGGCGAAGAAATCGGAGACCTTTGGGGATTCGTTGTGACCGGAATTTTCCAGACACAGGAAGAGATTGATAATTTCTATGGACCGGGTTTGCCTTATGTGAATAATAAATTCAAAACATCGGTAGACGGCGCCACAGTGCCCGGAGACATCATCATTCAAGACCTTAATGGCAACCAAATCATCGATTTCGGCTCAGAGACTTTGAGTGATCCCGGAGATAAGAGGATAATAGGCAACACAAGGCCCCGCTACATCTATTCCTTCAACCTTGGATTCGACTGGAACGGTTTCTTTGCATCCGCATTCTTCCAAGGTGTAGGCCGCAGGCATTGGTATCCAAGCGCCGAGTGTAATATTTGGGGACCGTTCAACCGTCCATACAACCAAATTCCAAAATGGTTAATCGGCAATTACTGGACAGAAGACAACCGCGATGCATGGTTGCCTCGTCTGGCCGGCTATCACAGGGCCTTCTATTCAGGGTATGAAAACTCCCGTTATCTGTTCAATGCCGCTTATTTGAGGTTTAAGAATCTGCAAATCGGCTACAATCTTCCAAAAGCCTGGGTGAAAAAGGCTCAAATGTCAGAAGTCAGCATTTATCTGTCGGGAGAAAATCTCTATACCTGGTCTCCTGTTTATAGAAGAACCCGGGATATAGATGTTGTTACCGCAATGCATGGTTCCGATTCGGAGTTATCCTCCGAAAATTTGGGAGACGGAGACACCTATCCGGCAATGAGAACCTTAAGTTTGGGTATTAACATCAAATTCTAAGTGCCATGAAAAAGAATATAACAATTATATCTGCACTAGCGATATTGATGTCGTCTTGCAGTCTATATGAACCTATGCGCGTGCAGGCGGACAAGGACATTATCTTCGGCTCCGAATACGGAGTAGAAGCTTATGCGCTTTCCTTATACAGGAATCTGCCTACATTGTACAATATTCCTTTTGTTGAGAGCGGAGTGGTTGACTATGCAGGATGCCGCACTCACAGTAATTATTATTTGGAGAATGCATATAATGCAGAGATTCCCACTTCGTGGAGCTGGGGTAATCTTCGTAAAGTAAGTTATTTTCTCGATGCGCTCAATAGCGAATCCTGCAAAATCAGCGATGAAGCCAAAGCTCATTATGAGGGTTTCGGGCGTTTCTTCCGTGCATGGTTTTACTATGACAAGTTGACCGCTTACGGCGGTGTGCCGTGGTTTGATCATTGCATCAGCAGCACAGACAGGGATGAAATGTATAAGGACCGCGACAATCGGGATGTCATTATTGAGCATATCATTGAGGACCTCGATTTCGCATATCAGAACATTAAAACCAAATCGTCTGTAGGAAACACCCTGATTTCGAGATACGCAGCTCTTGCGCTTAAATCGAGAGCTTGTCTCTTTGAGGCGTCTTACCGAAAGTATCAAGACCTTTCAAAAGAGCAGCCTCCCATTCCGGAGGATTCAAAATATACACCTGAGTATCTGTATGCCGAGTGTGTGGATGCAGCGGGAAGACTTATGGACTCCGGTGTGTATAAGCTCAACACAGCAGATGGCGAAAAAGGGGCATACAGAACGCTCTTCTATTCTTCTGATTGTCCGACGAACGAAACGATTTTAGGCGTTTCAGCCAGCGACAGTGAGAAATGCTACGGAGAAGCGAACTGGAAATTCTTTTCCGGTTCCTATGGAAACGGTTACTGCGGCTCCCGCGTATTTATCAATACTTATCTTAATACCGACGGTACTCCTTTCACATCTACTGCAGGATATTCCACAAAGAATTTTGTTCAGGAATTCAGCGGCCGCGATGCACGCCTTGCCCAGACTTTCATTGGGCCTGCATACAAGATGAAAAGCACCAGGGTGGCTCCGGATATAGTAAATAATGTAGCTCCTACGGGCTATCATATTATAAAATTTGTAATTGATGATCCCTGGTACAACAACAGGGCACGAAACATCAACGGGTATCCGCTTATCCGCTATGCGGAGGTTCTGCTCAATTATGCTGAGGCAAAAGCCGAGTTGGGCACGCTTACTAATTCCGATTGGTCCAATACTATCGGGGCGCTTCGCCTCAGGGCCGGAATCTCAGGCGGCACCACCTCCAAGCCAAGCGCTCTGGATCCTTATATGGTACAGAATTTCTATCCTGATGTGACAGACCCTGTGATAATGGAGATACGTCGCGAGAGAGCCATTGAACTCTTCTACGAAGGCTTCCGCCGCGATGACCTTAACCGCTGGGCATGCGGAAAATTGTTCGAATCGCTTAAATGGACAGGTATACATATCGATGCCATGGATACTCCTATAGACCTAAACGGAGATGGCGTGAATGACTGTTATTTCAGTTTTGCCGAAACTTCACAGGCGCCGGCATTATACAAGTCGATATTTGTGCATGTTTATGCAGATGAATCCACAGAACAGGGCTTGCGCGCTCGTGTAAACCCTGATGGAGGATACGACCTTGAATATGTTCTTTCCAATAAGCGCAAATTCTATGATGATGGCCGTCAATACCTGCAGCCCATTCCTTCAATTATAATTAAGGACTATGCCGCACGCGGTTATACTTTAACACAAAACCATGGATGGTAGTATTATGAAAAAGATAATTTGTTTATTTTCTATAGTGTTTCTGGCTGCATCCTGCTACCAGAAAATAGAATTTGATCCTGCTCCGTGGTATTATGATCCTTCCGACCACGATTCACGGGAAGCCTTGAAAGTAATGTCTTTCAATGTCAGGTACAGAGCTGTCGATGATACCGGTATCAAAGATTGGGCAAATCGCAAAGCCGGTGTGTTCGAGATGTTTGAGAACATTCTCCCCACAATAGCCGGATTGCAGGAGCCTGATAAGACACAGGTTCAGGAACTGGAAACAGCTCTTCCCCAATATTCTTTTGCAAACGGCGCCTGGTCTGAGGGACAAACAGGAGAGTATTGCACTATCCTTTATCTGACAGACTCTTTGGCGTTGGAAGATGAAGGGACATTCTGGCTGTCGGAAACCCCCGAAGTGGCCAGCATTTTAGATGGATGCTATAATTACCGTATCTGCCATTGGGCAAAGATGCGTGTAAAATCTACCGGCACCAAGTTCCTTTTCCTAAACACTCACCTTGAAAACGGTTCTCAAATCAAGCATGACAATCTGCGTGCATTTGAAATGCAGGTTATAAAATCCAAACTTCCGGTAATCAATCCGGAAAACCTGCCATGGATTATGGTTGGGGATTTGAACACGTCAGATACCGATGCCATATTCGAGGACTTTTTCATAGAATACGGGATGAAAAGCGCAAGGGCTACAGCGAGACGAAGCGACAACAGCCGCACATTCAACAATTACGGCACTTCAGCTACAGCTCAATACGATCATATTTTCTATTCCGGATTTCCTGCAGTAAGCCAGTTCGGAACAGTAACTCAAAAGTGGGCGAATTTAGCATATATATCCGACCACTATCCTGTCTATGCAATAATGAGATTTGATAAATGAAACGAATAATAACAATAATGCTTCTTGCTCTTACCGCCTTTGGAGCCTGCACTCGCTCGGAGAAGGCAGTAAGGGTTCATGCATCTTTCACAACAGATAAAGATGTGTACGATCTCAACGAACCTGTGTTCATTAACAATACCTCCACCGTGGAGAACGGTGTCATCGGTGTGTGCAAATGGAACTGGGGGGAAGACAATGTTTCTTTCGAAGATGAGATCGACTGCATCAGCTTCAACGATGTTGGAGATTATGTTATAACTCTGACTGTTTACGCTGACGGAGGAGGAGGAAGAGACACCTTTTCCAAGAGCGTGAAAATCGTGGATGCCTCAGAGCCCGAAACCGGAATCATTCATGTGACTATCCCCGGAGCCGGGGTTAAAGACGGCTCGAGCTGGGATAATGCAATGGGTGTCGAAGAATTCAAAACCGCGTTGTCGGGAGATCTTACCCAATTTGCCGAAAACACTTTCCGTCTGCAGTCAGGCACTTATGCGCTTGGCGATGCGCCCTTGGCTCTGAATGGTAGTGCCGAAGGTGCATTGCTCAGAATCAGCGGCGGATTCTCACCTACGGGAGGAGTTACTTCCGACCCGACTGTATTCAGCGGAGATAATGCTCACGGGATATTCACTTTCAGCGGAAAAATCCATGTATTATTCACCAGATGTGCTTTGCAGAACACTCCATGCAGTGTGATTACTTTGGATGACCCCAATGTCACTGTGGAACTGAACCGCAGCACTGTATCGGGAGGCAAAACAGAGAGGGGAGGCGGCGTTAACATTACCGCCGGAACTCTTATTGCAAACAATACGACTTTCAGTAATAACGAGGCTACAGAGGAAGGCGGCGGAATTTACGCTGCCGGAGGCACCCTTGAATTATCTTCCTGCACCATTTCGGACAATACCGCCAAAAACGGCGGAGGTATGGCATATATGGCCAAAACCAATCTCGTCTTTTCTGAAGAGAATCCTGTAGTATTCTCGGCGAATGGAGCCAAAGAAGAAGGCGGAGGATTGTATTATTGTGCAGATACCAATCTCGATTTGAGTTGCTGTACATTCAATAACAACAAGAGTGAGGCTAATGGAGGCGGTCTCAGCAACAAGGCATCAGGCTTTCTTTCTGCAGTTGCATGTACTTTTGACGGTAACTTCGCGGCTCTTTTCGGCGGAGGCGTATATGATGACAATACGAACGCCAAGGGGTCTGAATATGTCAGCTGCACCTTCAAAAATAATGACGGAGGCATACGCGATGCCGGTTCCACTTCCAGGAATTCCGGCGGTGGTGGAGTTGCTATGGGCGCAGGAAAAGTTAAAATCCAGGCCTGTACCTTTGAAAACAACTTCGGCCAGTTCGGAGGAGCTTTGGAGGCGGCAGGCGATTGCACCGCAGATATAGAGCAATGTACATTTACAGGCAACAAAACCAATATGCTTAAAGCATGGAACTGCTATGGAGGAGTATTGTATATTAACCAAAGCAATGCAGTCAATTCTCTCGTGAGGTTCAATAAGTGCTTTATGACCGGCAATATGGCGACGGCCGGTGCAATCACATACCAAAAGAACGGAGGCACCATATATATGAACTCTTGTGTGATGTACGACAATTATATGAATTATCAATGCGGTGCAGTAATCCAAAATTCCGGAGGTAACCTATACCTTAACAACTGCTCCATTGCAAAAGCATATACTACTCATAAATTATCCACATATGTGAATGCGGCATGGATATATCTGATTAAAGGCTCTACGAATATTTTCAACAGCAGCATAATTGGAGAGACATATCATAATACCTCTACATACACCGGTTCCGCAGGATTGATATCAGTAGAAAATGCCGATACTCATCTTCATCTTGTAAACAATATTATTGCCTCCACTTACTATAGCGAAAGCAGTCCGATGCAGGCGCTGACCGCTAAGGTCAAGCTTACCGGCTCGCAGACTTATTTATATAATAAAATGTCTTCCGTCCAATATGCTTTGGATGAAAATAAAATTACTTTAACCTGTGATCCGGGAACTCTGAATGGTACGGATTATTTGGCTACTGCAAATTTCTTCCAAAATATGGTTGAGACAACAGGAAATTCCTACAATTCATATTATTGGGGCTGGGATGGCACTGTTTTGAGCGGTACCAATCCCGAAATGGCTTCAACCGAAGATGTCAATAATGCCATTCTGAGCGTATCCCCCGATTTCCATACATGGCTGGATGAAATCGGAGCCCTTGGCAAGGATCAAAGGGGTAAACCGCGCGGAGCAACAAGCTGGCCCGGCGCTTATGATAACGGTACGAATTAGAGAATAAGATATGATTGGAAAAACGATTAAGGTAATTCCCGTATTGGCGATTTTCTTCTTGGCGTCATGTCAAAAGACTGTTAATGATGACGCCTTGACGGTGCGTTTAAGCATCCAAGACCAATCGGTGAAAACTTCGCTCGGAGGGCTTTCCGGCGGACAATACCCGGTTTTGTGGTCCGAGGGCGATGTAGTTGTCTTGAATGGCGTGTCATCTTCTGCACTAAGCTCAGATGAGGCATCTTCAGCCACAGCCACATTCCGCTTTAAAGGCAGCATTACCGCCCCGTATAACTTCCTTTATTGCGGAGTGAGCGGGAAGGACAATGAGGTGTCTTTCTCCGGAGTTCAGACTTTGGCTGTCGGCAATATTCCATCTTGCTCTCTGCCTATGTATGCGGCAAGTTTGAATTTGAACAGTATTACCATGAATCATCTTGGGGCAGTACTGAAATTCGCATTCACCGGCACGGAAACAATATCGCAAATAAAGATATCTTCTCTCGGAGGCGAAAGCTTGGCCGGTAATTTCAGTATGTCCAAAAATGCAAGCGGCCTGCTGGATGTTGCTACTTTTGCACCATCCGGCAGCAACACATCAACTGTGATGCTGGATGGAAACGCTGTTCTTTCCGACACTGCAACCGAGTTTTTAGTTGTTGTGCCCGCCGGCACATATTCTTCGGGATTCTACGGACAGATAATAGCATCCGATGGCAAAATTATGGAGGTTTATTTCAACACCAAAGACCATAAGACACTGTCTCGAGCTGTCTTGTACAATTTCGGCCAGTCTGTTTTTGTTCCCACCGGAAAAGTTGCGTTGGCGGTAAGTAGTACAGAAAACTTTACTAAAGATACTGTAAGCTATGAATGATATTAAAAATATTTATGTCTCACCTGTAATGGTGATACTAAACATGAATTTCCAACATTGTCTGTGTGGCTCTTTCGGCACTGAAGGGCAGAAAGGTGTGGCCTCCGGCTTTGATGCTGACAGCGATTAAATTCCTCGTCTTATGAAAATAAATGTATTTGGTTTTTTATTGGGCGCCATTCTCGTAATGTCAACGGCATCCTGTGCAAAAGATCCGGTTAAAAAACAGGACGGGGAATTTTCGTTGTCGGTGCAGCTTCCTACCGAAAGTCAGACCAAGACACACCTCGGCAATAAAGGGGCTACGCTCGCAGATGTATATGATATTCTATGGTCGACAGGCGATAAGGTTTCTGTGAACGGCTTGCTTTCCAATGCTGTTGCAAGCGCTTATGTGGGTACAAGCAAAGCCGATTTTACTTTCGGCTCCGCCCCGACTGCGCCTTACTTTGTACTCTACCCCGCACAGTCCGGAGAATCTTACAAAATAGCGCTTCCTTCAAGCCAGACTTATGTTGCCGGCAGTTATGACCCTGCAGCGGCGCCCATGTATGGCAGCTCGGCAGATGATTCTCCCGTTCAGCTCCATAATCTGACAGGCACTGTACGTCTTGCCCTCAATGGCTCCTCTAAACTTACAAAAATAGAATTGCTTGCCAATGGCGGGGAGTCTATAGCCGGAACGGTAAATTTGTCGCACAATGCCGATAGCTTTACCGGCGGCTTCAATGTTACCGGAGGTTCCGACCTCATTACCCTGTCGTTTGGAGCCGGCTTGCAACTCAGCGGAACCGACACTCATGTCCACATCCCCGTTCTGGCTCAAGCATATTCGGCAGGATTTACAGCCAGGGTTTATAATAGCGACAACGATTTCATGCAGCTCAAGTTCTGGGGCGCCGGCAAGACCGTTTCCGGCACCGAACTGTATGAATTTGAAAGCAAAACCTATACTGCAGGCCGGGTAGAAGTACTCGAAGGAATTTCGCCGCTCACAACTCAAGACAGAAACTTCGACACTTATATTACCGTCGGAGCTTATAATATATGGAGCACGAGCATGCGGGATAAGTATTATAATGCGCGGTATGATAGTTCCAGCGAGTATTATTCAGGCTCAGGAGACGGTTATATGATTGATGACGATCCGCGCCTCTGGGCTACGGCTAAAACTCATATTGCGAGCACCATCGTAGCTTGCGGCTATGATGTTTTCGGTTTGGCAGAGGTGACCGATGTCAGCAAGGCGGAAATCCCGAATCTGGTATCAGCCGCCGGAGGTAATTATACCTGGCTTTGGTACAATACGGGTCAAACCGATGACAATAATCCCAATCTTAACGGCGGCGAATGGCATGCCATAGCCTACAAGCCAAGTATCTTTACGGCAGGGACCAAAGGCAAGTTTTGGCTTCACACCGGCGATAACGGCCGGTCGCCCAATAAAGGCACGTTCTTGATTCCGGGTGTCGGCTTTCGTGAGGAAGGCGTGTACAGGACCTTGGACTATGTATTCCTTACACACAAGGTTACCGGACGCACAATACTCTTCATGCACTGCCATGCTCCGCTGGATGATGACATCAACACCTGGGCAGGCGACGTCATCAAATATCGCATTACCGGCCAAGGCTCAAGCTCCGGTTCGGGTACGGAATATTATCCCATCAACACCGAAAATCACCCCTGTGTGCTTGCGGGCGACCTTAATGCAAGTCCTTCCGAAGGCCTGATTTACAATAAATTCAGCGCTTTCTGGACCAATGCTTATGCGGATGCCGAAATCGGGGATGTTCTTCCCGCCGCCGAAATTGAGAACCCGGGCACTTGGGCTCATTGGAGAATGCAGAAGTCAATGCTGCAAGACGAAACGAAACGGATAGACCATATTTTCTATTCCGACGATTTTACAATCACCAACTATTGGGCTAACCGCTATCGTTATAATGCTGCATATTTTCCGGCTTCGAGCGGTTTCCGCAACTTCTATCCTTCCGACCACATGCCCGTTGTGGCGGAATTGTCTTTATAATGAAATTATAAAAATCTGATGATAAGCAGGTTGCTTTTGCGGCCTGCTTATTTTTATTTGTATATTTACAGCCATAAAAATCATTACGGCAATGAAATCTCTGAAAAATCGCAATTTATTTTTTACGGTCACAATTATTGCTTTGGCCTTGTTTGCGGGATGTAAAAACGACCCCTATTCTTACAAAATCAAGGGTTCCAAGATAGTTTACAACACGCCTGCACGTCCCTCTAATCAACAATCCATGTTGGGATTCGCATGCGAACCCATTGAAAACGTAAGAGTCGGATTTATCGGGCTCGGCATGAGAGGTCCGGACGCTTTGAGGCGTTTCGCACATATAGAAGGTGCAACGATTGCCGCCCTGTGCGACCTGATTCCGGAAAGAGTGGAAAAGGCGCAGGGTATTTTGGAGCGCCGGAATATACCGCGTGCCGCAGAATACAGCGGAGAGGATGGCTGGATGGAATTGTGCCGGAGAGAAGATATAGATTTAGTTTATCTTTCCGTGCCATGGCAATACCACACCAAAATGGCGGTGTATGCAATGGAACATGGAAAGCACGTCGCAATAGAAGTCCCTGCGGCGACATCAATAACCGAGTGTTGGGACCTTGTGAACACCTCGGAGCGCACACGCAAACATTGCATGATGCTCGAGAACTGCTGTTACGATTATTTTGAACTCACCTGCCTGAATATGGCTCAGCAGGGGCTGTTTGGAGAAATTGTCCACGCCGAAGGAGGTTACTGCCATAATCTTGAGCCTTATTGGGACCGTTATCAGGGAGATTGGAGGATGGATTACAATAAAGATCACCGTGGAGATGTTTATCCCACTCACGGAATAGGTCCTATATGCCAGGCTCTGAATATCCACAGGGGAGACAAAATGGATATTCTCGTTTCCATGGATTCAAAACCTTTCAGAGGACAGGAAGCGGCCGATGAGCGCTATGGCAAAGGCGCTGTGAAATATGCAAACGGAGATGTTACAAGCACTTTGATACGCACGAGAAAAGGAAAGACGATTCTTGTCGGGCATTCTACAATAACTCCGCGCCCATACAGCAGAATGTATCAGCTCGTGGGCACAAAGGGGATAGCCGACAAATACCCCCACAAAGGCATTGCCGTAGACCTCAAGCTCGATACTAACATCGGCATTGAAGAACTTGATGCCGAGAAATTCTGCACAGAGGAAGAATACCTTTTGCTGATGGAGCAATATCAGCATCCCATCACTCGCACCGGCGGATTAGCGGAGAAAGCCAAACAAGTGGGCGGCCATGGCGGGATGGATTTCATTATGGATTACCGACTCATCTATTGCTTGAATAAAGGTCTTCCCTTAGACCAGGACGTATATGATGCGGCTGAATGGTCAAGTCTCGTAGAACTCACCGAAGTATCTATAAAGCACGGCTCCATGCCTGTAGTGATGCCCGACTTCACACGCGGCGAATGGGACAAAATACAGGGCTTACAATTCGCGGAATAAGATCAGTTTCTTTTTTGTTTGTTTTTTCGAAAACGATAGGAGCGGATTGAAAAAAATGTTATATTTGTATTCATTGAACCCAGGCCAATAGAAAAGAAACAGATTATATAAAAATGACTATAAAAGATAGAGTTAAAACAGCTCTTTCGTCAGCTACTGATACTAAATATTTCGAATCGGGGCGGGGGGTGCTTGATAAGGTGCCTGAGGTATTCGGGCGCTATTTCCCAGGGCGTGTACCCATTGTGATAGCAGATTGCAACACTTGGAAAGCCGCAGGCGAGCGTGTGTTCGCCCTGCTGTCGGAAGCGGGGATGAAACCGCAGAAATTCTTGATTCCCGAACGCGAGTTCCATGCCGAATGGAAGTATGTGGAGATGATAGATAAAGTGCTCGATGGAGGCGGAGTGGCGGTATCGGTAGGTTCCGGCACCATAAATGACCTTTGTAAATTATCTTCCGCACACCATAAACAATCTTATCTTTCTGTTGCTACCGCCGCATCGGTGGATGGCTATACCTCCTTTGGGGCTTCAATAACATTTGAGGGCGCCAAGCAGACTTTTGAATGTCCTGCGCCGGTGGCATGCTTGGCCGATGCCAATGTGCTTTGCTCTGCACCGAAAGAGTTGACCGCTGCCGGATACGCCGACCTTGCGGCAAAAATTCCCGCAGGAGCTGAATGGATGATTGCCGACTTTATCGGCACCGAACCTATAATTCCTGATGCCTGGCATCCCTTGCAGGATTGCATCGATGACATCTTGGCAAATGCCGAAGCTGTTGCGGCAGGCGACCATGAAGCCATCGGCGCTGTTTTCGATGGTCTTGCGCTCAGCGGTTTCGGAATGCAGACGGCTCGCAGCAGCAGGCCCGCATCCGCCTCCGACCATCTCTTCAGCCATATCATGGATATGACTCATCATAAATTCAATGGCAAATACGTTTCCCATGGTTTTCAGGTGGCCATAGGCACACTAACCATGTGCAAGGTGTTCGAGAATTTCTTCAAGCTCGACCTCACGCGGATAGATGTGGATAAATGCACTGCCGCTTGGCCATCCCTCGAAAGCGAACAAAAACGCGCCTTGGATATTTTCAAGGATTTTCCCGTTCCCGAACTCGGCTATCGTGAAATCACCAAAAAATACGAGCCGGCGGAGAAGGTGCGTCAGGAATTGACTGAGCTCAAAGCTCAATGGCCAGACTTCCGTAAAAAGCTCATGGACCAGCTCTATACTTTCGATGATATGCAGGAGAAGTTCAGAATAGTGGGGGCTCCTGCCAAACCCGAAGATATAGGCTGCACGAAAGATGACATCATTGCCATGTTCCCGTTCGTACAGCTTATGCGCTATCGCATCAATCTCTTCGACCTTGCCAAAAGAGCCGGAGTGTATGATGAGATTATAAAAATATGATAAAACTTAAAAGAGTTATACTCTCTGCGCTTGCCTTAGCGGCTTGCTTATGTTTGTTCTCCTCCTGCTCCTCTCAAGCTCCGGAACAGAGCAGGGCGGACGCAATCGCAGCGCATTTTCTTAATCCTGCATCAAAGTATGTGGCGGTTGCAAGCCATCGCGGAGACTGGCGCAATTATCCGGAGAATTCAATTCCCGCCATTGAATCCGTCATAAAGATGGGGGTGGATATAGTGGAATTGGATATTCATCTCACTAAGGACAGCATACTTGTCCTTTGCCACGACCTCGATGTCAAGCGTTGCACCGACTTCCGCAAAGTATATCCCAAGGACAAGTCTGCAAAGGTTTGCGACCTCACCTATGAGGAGATTCTGCAGCTGCGCCTCAACAGGGGGCACGGCATAGCCACAGACAGCATCCGCATGCCCACCTTGCGTCAGGCCTTGATTTGCTGCAAGGATCGCGTCTGCGTTAACATCGACAAGGGCTTCGATTATTATCCCCAAGTGCTGGAGCTGGCAAAGGAGCTGGATATGACAGGCCATATTATCATAAAGAGCAAAATGACTCCCTCTGCCGTGGACTCCGTGCTGGCAACCGGCAGCCCCAAGCTCATATATATGCCGGTTATAGATGCACAGAAAGCGCGGGGGAGGCTCCTGTTCGAGCTTTATTCCGAGGCAGGCGGTTTCCCCCCTGTGTGCGAGCTCTGCTGGCAGAATGAGGAGGATGATGCTTTCGAGACCATGCGCAGCGCAATCCTCGGCAGCGGCTCCAAGATATGGGTTAATACCATTTGGTCTTCGCTATGCGGAGGCCCCGGTAATGACGATGATGCCGCGTTTGAATCGGATGACCCCGGCGAGGTATATCAAAAATATCTCGACTTTGGTGTTTCCGCCATTCAGACAGACCGTCCCGAAATGCTGATAAATTGGCTGGAAAAGCAAGGCCGCCATAAATTATAATATCCACCATAAAAATTTTCATATGCGTTTTCTAAGCACAATCACGATTTTTTTCTGCCTTACTCTATCTTCTCTTTATGCTCAAGAAACGGATTATACTCCCCGTGAGGTTTCCTGGGAGGCCGAGTGGATTGGCGGAGAGGCTCCGCAAGACGACCTTTCGCGCTTTCCTGTTCTTCCCGCCAGATATTTTCGTAAAGAGTTCGAACTCCGCTCGGGGATTGTTTCCGCTGAATTGCACATTAGCGGTCTCGGGCTTTACAAGGCATGGCTCAACGGCCGGGAGTTAGGAGCCGGCAATGAACTTGCCCCTACCGTTTCGCATTACGAAAAGACCGTGTATTTCAATAGTTTTGAGGTTGCCAAATTACTGTCTCCGGGCCCCAATGCCATTTCTGTCAGTCTTGGCAACGGCCGTTATGCCGCACCCCGTATAGACAAGCAAACCTGGTTTTACGGCCTTCCCTGTCTGATATGCCAGCTGGAATTGACGTATGCCGATGGAAGCAGGGAGCTTGTTTGCAGCGATACCTCATGGAAACTCTCCACAGACGGCCCTATATGTGCCAACAACGAGTATGACGGAGAGGTTTTCGATGCTCGTAAAGATTTGGGTCGCTGGACTTTTGCACAATATGACGATTCTTCGTGGCGGCAGGCGGAGGCCGTAGAAGGTCCTCGCGGAACACTCACACCGCAACTCAATCCCGATATTGCCGTTCAGGATATACTCCGCCCGAAATCGATAAAGAAAATGGGCGACAAGTATATTTTGGATATGGGCGTGAATATGGTGGGACGCCTGCAATTCAAAGCCCGCGGTTTGAAGGAGGGCGATACTCTGAAATTGCGTTTTGCCGAAAGGCTTGATTCCGCAGGAGCCCTGTATACCGAGAATCTCCGTACTGCAAAGGTGGAGGATATATATGTAGCGGGTAAGGCTCGGCGTGTGACCTGGCATCCCGATTTCACCTATCATGGTTTCCGTTATGTCGAACTCAGCGGTTGGAAGCGCCGCCCCTGTAAAAGAGATTTCGAGGGGCAGGTGATGTATGACCGCATGGCCACCACAGGCCGTTTCGAAACATCCAACAAGGTTTTGAACCGCGTTTACAGCAATTGTTTTTGGGGCATCAGGGGAAATTACCGAGGCATGCCCACCGACTGTCCTCAGCGCGATGAACGCCAGGGATGGCTTGGCGACCGTACAATGAACTGTTATGGCGAGGGCTATCTATTCAATAATCGGCTTTTATATACCAAATGGCTGCGCGACATAGAGGATTCTCAGACTCCCGAGGGCGAACTTCCTGTTGTGGCTCCGCCATTCTGGAAGATGTATAACAGGGACAATATGACCTGGCCCGGCGCTTTCATTACCATTGCGGATATGCTCTATCGCCAGTATGGAGATGTGCAGCCGATTCTTGACCATTATCCCGCGATGGCAAAATGGATGGATTATATGTGGGAAAAGTACAGCGATGAAGGATTGCTTAGGAAAGATGTTTACGGAGATTGGTGCGTTCCGCCAGAGTCTCTCGAACTCATTCATTCAAAAGACCCCGCACGCAAGACCTCAAAAACTTTAATCGGTACTTCCTTTTATTATTATTTGGCGGGAATTATGGAAAAATTTGCAGCTCTTTCAGGACATCCCGAAGATATCGCCCGCTTCGGGGAGCGCAGGGATTCTGCAAAACTTGCCTACAACGACCGCTATTTTAACGCCGATGAAGGCTTCTACTCCAACAACACTGTGACGGCCAACGCCTTGTCTCTTCATTTCGGTTTGGTGCCGGAGGCGGAGGTGCCAAGGGTGTTCGCCAATTTGGTGGAGCGCAGCGGTGATCATGTGAACTGCGGCTTGGTTGGCATTATGGTTCTTATGCGCGTGCTCTCCGATTACGGCCGTCCCGACCTGGCATTCACAATAGCATCTAACGACACTTATCCCTCTTGGGGTTATATGGCGACTCAGGGAGCTACCACTATTTGGGAACTTTGGAATGGTAATACTGCCGCACCCGATATGAACAGCATGAATCATGTGATGATGATAGGCGACCTGCTTATTTGGGAATATGAGTATTTGGGAGGAATAAGGCCTGCTGAACCCGGCTTTGCAAAGGTCGAGTTGAAGCCTTATCCCGTTCCCGGTCTTGATTGGGTGAAATGCTCCTACGATAGCGAGCACGGCCGTATAGTAAGCAATTGGAAGCGTCGGGGCAAGAAGGTAATATGGAAAGTTGAGGTGCCTGTGCCCGCGACCGCTCTTATACCGTCTGCTGACGGCTCCGGCAGGGAAGTTCGTGAACTCGCTCCGGGCAAGTACCGCTTTAAGTTCTAATCATAGTTTGTGTGTTATGTAAATTTTCGGCTTTCTGACAAATAGTTTTGTTCGAGAGCCGATTATTTGCTATTTTCGTAGATAATAAATCCAGCCGACAGCTTTCCAATGAAGATTCTTCTGCTTTTTATATTCTGCTTGTTTTCTTTCCTGCCCCCGCAGGAACGTACTCCAATGCCCTCGCAAGATGGCACACCCATCTCTTCCCAAGATAGCACCCCCCTGTCGCATGAACGTACTTTAATGCCTTCGCAAGAGCTTTTGCCGGATGGCACTTCCATCTCTTCGCCGGAACTTTTGCCGGACGGCACCCCAATGCCGGCGTTTTTGACGGACACCTCCCGTGTTTCTCTTGAGGGCAAGCGTCGCTATGTCCTTACAAGATATGGGGTTTGCCGCGACAGCACTAAGATACAGACACGCCGTATTCAAAAAGTAATAGACAGAGCGGCCCGCTCCGGAGGAGTGGTGGTGGTGCCGAAAGGAGTATTCATGAGCGGCTCTCTCTTCTTCCGCCCCGGCACACATTTGCTTTTGGAAGAAGGCGCCGTGCTCAAGGGCTCTCCCGAAATAGATGACTATGTTTTCGGCCCCTCACGCATGGAGGGGCAGAGTCTGGACTATTTTGCCGCCCTTGTGAATGCTGATGGAGTGGATGGTTTCACCATTTGCGGCCCGGGGGTGATAGATGGCAACGGCAAGGATTTTTGGCAGGAGTTTTGGGATCGCCGCAAGGCCAATCCGAAAATCACCAATCTCGAGGTGCATAGACCCCGGTTGGTTTTTATAAGCAACTCTTCAGGGGTTACGGTACAGGATGTAATCCTGCGGAACAGCGGCTTCTGGACCAATCATCTCTACAAATGCGATCATGTCCGCTATCTCGGTTGCACTATTGTTGCTCCGACCGAAAACGTAAAAGCTCCTAGTTCCGATGCCATTGATATAGACTATTGTCACGATGTATTGGTGGACAGATGTTATATGTCGGTTAATGATGACGGCGTTGTGCTTAAGGGTGGCAAGGGAACCTGGGCTGATACTATGGCTGTGAATGGCCCCAATTACAATGTGCTGGTGCAGAATTGCCGGTTCCGCCGTACGCACGGATGCCTCACTCTCGGCAGCGAATCGCTTTACAACAGAAATATAATTATGCGTAATTGCACCGTAGAGGATGTGCAGCGGGTGTTGTGGCTTAAACTCCGTCCAGATACTCCGCAGCATTACGAATTTGTTACGGTTGAGGGTATCCGCGGCACCTGCCGCAACTTTGTGGTGGCAAAGCCCTGGACGCAGTTCTATTCCCGTTCCGAGCGTCCTGATATGCCCATCAGCCGTTGCAATGACATCCTGCTCAAAGACATAGATGTGGTGGCAAAACGCCGCTTCTCCGATGTGGTTGAAAGCCCCGATTATATAATAGAAAACCTTAATTACTTAAGATGCCCTGAATGAACTTTTTGCCGCTAAGGGGATGCTTTTGCCGACTTAGTTGTTGCAACGACATCCTGCTCAAAGACATAGATGTGGTGGCAAAACGCCGCTTCTCCGATGTGGTCGAAAGCCCGATTATATAATAGAAAATTTGAATTATTGAATATGAAAAGATTTTTTAAGATGATGTTTGCGGCGGCGCTTTTAATGCTGCCGTTGCAAAGTTTCGCCCAGCAGGCGGAATTCGTAGGCGAGTTCCAAAAAGGCCTGCGCGAAGGGTCGGAGACCAAGTATGAAGCTATGCGGGGTATGGCAGTTAGAGGCGATTATGTGTTTTCCCTCCAACATTCGGGAATCCTTACTATTTATAAATATAAAGGAAAGTCTTTAAAGACGATAAATCAGTTCCGTATAGGGAGCGCCAATCCGGTGAACCATTGCAATGTGCTTTGCTTCGGCACTGAGCGCTTCAAGCCCTGCGACCGCTATCCCGTAATGTACACAAGCCAATGTCACCGAAAGCCATTCAATGGAATGAAGGATGTGTGCTTCGTGGAGCGCCTTCTCCCCGGTTTCAAAGGCTCCGAACTTGTGCAGACCATAAATTTTGAAGATACCGACAAACTTTTCGGTTATGCCTTGCAGTGGGTGGTGGACTGCAGAAACAAACTCCTGATAGGCTACGGCAACACCATCGACAATAACAATCCTGCCAACAAACATCGCATAATCGCCTTTCGTCTTCCCAAATTATCCGAAGGCAGTATGGTAACACTCAAAAATGAAGATATCCTCTACACCTATCTTTTAGAAGATACCTATACCGAACCTTTCATGCCGATAGGCCAAGGCCTTTGCATTCGCGGCGACCTCCTTTATATGCCCACCGGCTTTGGAACGCCCGAAAAACCTTCCATACTCTATATATGGAATCTTGCCGAGCGTAAAATGGAGCAAGTTGTAGACCTTTCCCTTTGTACGGAAAGCGAATTCGAGGATTGCGATTTCTGGCGCGGCCAAATGCTGATTCAAAGCCAAAAGGGGCTTTGGAAATTATTGTCTTTCTAGTTGATTTGATTGGTGCAGAAAACACTCTGCAAATCCAAACCGTGTATAATATGGACGAAAAATTACGCAAAAGCCTGCTTTCCATACGCCATGTCGCTTTGGATATGGACGGCACCATTTATCTTTCCGACAGTATATTTCCTTTTACACTGGATTTCCTTGCGAAGTTGGACAAACTCGGAATAGGATATTCTTTCCTTACCAACAATCCCACCAAATCGCTGGATGATTACCTGGAAAAACTCCGGGGCATGGGCATACATTGCTCCCGGGAGCAGATGTATTCAACCGTTCCGGCCACCATCGACTATATAAAAGAGAACTATCCTTCCGTTAAAAAAATCTTCTTTCTCGGCACTCCATCCATGATTTCGCAGTTTGAGGAGGCCGGTTTTGTGAGCGCCGCCGAATCAGCCGAAGACATTCCCGATATGGTTGTTGTGGCTTTCGATACCACCCTTACCTATCCGCGCCTTTGCCGCGCCGCTTGGTGGATAAGTAAAGATATTCCGTATATAGCAACCAATCCCGATAAAGTTTGCCCCACCGACCTTCCAACTATTTTAGTGGATTGCGGCAGCCTTTGCAAAGCTTTGGAATATGCCACAGGACGCAAGCCCGATGTGGTGATAGGCAAGCCCGACCCGGCAATGCTTTCCGGTATCATGCACCGTTACAACCTTGCTCCGCAGGAGATTGCAATGGTGGGGGACCGCATCTACACCGATTTGGAGATGGCTTACCGCGCCGGCGCCTTCGGAGTCTTGGTGCTTAGCGGTGAAACTACGCTCGAAATGGCCCGCGAATATCCCCACACCCCCTCTCTCATCTGCCAAGACATCGAAGAACTCGGCAATCTCTTGGAAGAAGCATATTCATAGGCAATCCATAATTATAGTTTTTCAACTTTTTCGTTGAAAAATCAAAAACTTTCCTATCTTTGCTCCCATAAGTTTGTTGTTTATGGAAGAGCAGGAGAAAAGAAAGAAAGTTGAGGCGTTCCTGCAAAGCATGAATGTCAGACTTTCGCTTGGAGACAGGATAGAATACGATCATTTGCATAAGAATAGGGAGTTTCTTGCCATAATGGAATGGAGAGGACCTGAAAGGGATAAGTATATTAGAGATTTAAAGGCAGAGGATTATGCTTTGGGACCAATTCAAAATATTGATCCTGACAGGCAGGAGATTTGGGTTTTCGGAAAGAGAATTATAGGACGTTTATGCTATATAAAAATATGTATGGCTATTGCAGAAAATGTTTGTTGTATTTCCTTCCACTTAGCAGAAAGAGACATGTTTCTTCCGTTACAAAATAAATGGGAAAGAGTATGAAAAAATTCAAAAGTCAATATTCAGCGGATTACGCAATTCTTTGTCAAGAACCGGCAAAGTTGAGTTTTCGTGGCGAAGAATTCGAGTATATCAATTATTACTACAAAAAAACCGATACCGGAAGAGAATTCACCACGAGTGAAAGCGATGCCTTTTGTATGGACCAAATTTATAGTCAGTACCGTAAAAAGCATGGTATACCGACAGCCGAAGAGATAGCGGCAATCCGCATGCAATACGATTTACCGGCTCTTGCCATGTCCAAAATTCTCGGACTTGGTGACAATCAGTACCGGCTTTACGAAAACGGGGTTATTCCAAGTGAATCTGCCGGAAGACTTATAAATCTGGCAAAAGATCCTATTAAAATGCAGGAATTATTGGGAATGGCGGGAGGCGCATTGTCTAAAAAAGATTTCGAAAGGTACTCTTCCAAAATCCATGCGGTAATTAGTGTGCAACCAGTGGCAGGATTGTCGAAAGATGTCGAGTCTGATAAGGCGGTTTTTTCGAGACGCTTGGCGTCCAAAACGTATACTCTCAGTAAAAAGAGCAGCGGCGAAAGACCGTTCAATCATTAAAATATATGGCAAAAATAGTAATCAAAGCGTTGCCTTTCGGCGAGCCGGGGATTATAGACAACGGAATTCCTGATGAAATGGAACTTTCTTACCTTAGGGTAAGATATGGGGTGGATTGTACTCTTTTGCAAAAAGAGGAGCAGATTAATGTAGAGATAACCCTATCCTATGTGTTTAAAGGCAAGACGATTTATAGCTTCAGTCTTCTCAATCCTTTTGAGGTTGCGGATATGGAAAATCTCGTACAATATCATCCTGAAATGGGCAATATAACCTTCAAAAACGACATCCTTCCGATAATAGTCCTCTCTGCCTTCAATGCCACCAGGGGCTATATGGCCGCTAAGGTTGAAAAGACTCTTCTAAAGGTGCTGCCTTTCCCCCTTCTGTCGGAGCGGGAGCTTATGAAGACCTGTAATTTGGAAATGGAATAAGAGCAAGATGATGAACATTAAGAAGGAAAAATATTCTCTTGCAATTTCGCTTTGGAAAGAGTGGAACAGCAAAATCAATGTGATTTCGCGCAAGGATGCAGATGCCATTTTCGAGCATCATATTCTGCATTCGCTCTCGATTGCCGAATATATACGGAGGCATTACGGAACTTTGGAGGCTGCTGCCGGTCGGAATGGAAATGCAGATGCGGCTTCCATATCCGGCACAGCCACTACTTCCCTTACCGGCAAAAGTGCTGCACTTGAAAACGGAAGTGCGGCTACGCTTGAGAACGGAAGTGCGGTTGCAACTTCCCTTTCCGGTAACAATTCTGCAGCTACGCTTGAGAGCGGAAGTGCGATTTTGGCGTCAATTTCCGGCAACAATGCATTACCCGCTTCTGAAAAAGTGTCTACCTCCCGTCCTGTAACAATCCTTGATTTGGGTACCGGCGGGGGCTTTCCCGGAATACCGTTGGCGATGGAATGGCCCGAGGCGCAGTTTACCCTTTGCGATTCAATAGGAAAAAAGATAAAAGTAGCCCAGGCTGTTTCGGATGGCTTAGGCCTGAAAAATGTTAGCTGCATACAGGCAAGGGCAGAGGATTTGCAGGGGGGCTGGGATTTTGTGGTTTCGCGCGCCGTTGCTCCGTTGGATACTCTTTACTCTTGGGTTGGCGCCAAGTTCCATCGCAGTCTGATTTGCCTGAAAGGAGGAGATGTGAACGAGGAAATAGCCATTCTTTTAAAGCGTTTCAAGCTTTCGCCGAAGCAGATTCGCACCTGGCGTATCTCCGATTGGCTGGAGGATGAATATTTTGCAGAAAAATTTGTAATTGAAGTCGGAAAATCAGAATTTTAATAAAGTTTTTACGTACTGCTATTTAAAGCATTGTGTTGAATCTGAGGATAGGCAAAGTCGATGATGCCGATTTTATATGCTACTATTTAAAGTTTAGTATGGAATATTAAAAGGTTCTTTAAAATGAAATGGTCTGTATTGAATATTAAAAAGCCTGTATTGCTTCTGGCCGCATGTATATTCATGTCTGCCGGCTTGCAGGCCGCTCCAAAGGCGTTGAAGGACAGCGTGGAATATGTCGGGCAGTGGCGCATTCATTATATGTATGTACCGGAAAATCTGCTTCCGCAGAAGCCGCTGGTAGTGATGTTGCACGGTTATGGCGGCAAGGCGGATGGCTATCGTCCAGAGATGCTGGAGCTTGCGGAACAGGAGGGGTTCGCCCTTTGCATTCCGCAGGGTTTGAAGGCCCCGGAAGGAAAGACCGGCTGGTATGCAGGGTATCCTGCTCAGAAAGGGATGCGGGAAGATGATGATGAGTTTATCTGTTTTCTTGCCGCCGAGCTTTGTCGCAAGCATTCGCTCAACCCCGAAAATATCTTCCTTACCGGGATGTCGAATGGGGGAGAGATGTGCTATCTGATAGGGCGCAGGCATCCTGAGGTGTTCAGCGCTATAGCTTCCATCACCGGTTTGACAATGAAGTGGGTAGATGATGAGGTGCCGATGAAGGCGCCTGTTCCTTTTATGCAAGTCCATGGCACTGCGGACAAGACTTCGCTTTGGGAGGGGGATATTAACGGAGAAGGAGGATGGGGCGCTTATTTGCCTGTTAGAGATGGAGTTGCAAGATGGGTGAAGATGAATGAATGCAGATATGTGATTCAGCGCTATCTTCCCCCTAAAAAAGAGGGTTCCAGAACTGTCGTGCAGCATCGCTGGTATGGCGGTGTTCCGGCCTGGCCCGGAGGCCCCGCCTGCGAAGTCCGCTTGTACGAAATACGCGGAGGAAAACACACTTGGGGCCTCGCAGATATGGACACATGCTCCGAAGTCTGGAACTTCTTCAGGATATATCTCAAATAAAACTGCCTTCTCTACTTCCACCTTTCTTCATCTTTTTTTTACCACCCCTTCCTCTTCTTTTTTCCTCTTCTTTTTTCCTCTTTCCTCTTTCCTCTTTCCTCTTTCCTCTTTCCTCTTTCCTCTCTCCTTCTCCTTCTCCTTCCATCCTTCCTTCTTTCCTTCCTTTCCGGTTTTTCTGTCTTCTTCTACTGCATTAAAATCGATAAACCTCCTTCTCCGCCATACTAAATCCGTATCCGTAAAATTTCCGGACTACTTCTTGATGAATATTTTGCAGAAAAATTTGTAATTCAGGGCAGAAAATCCTACCTTTGCAGTCCCTTTGACGAAAAATATAAAAAGATACAATAATGAAACGCACATTTCAACCTTCAAATCGCAAGCGCGTAAACAAGCACGGCTTCCGCGAGCGCATGGCTTCCGCCAATGGCCGCAGAATTCTTGCAAGCCGCCGGGCGCGCGGTCGCAAGAAACTGACCGTGTCCTGTGAAGACAGGTGGTAATTTATTCCTGCTTCAGGAATTAAGGATGGCCAACCAGTCGCTGACTGATTGGTCATTTTTTTTATGCACATGCTCGG